>Ga0210405_10000501_pt1 | contig 51695 bp, 46 predicted proteins | sample IncBWH11MmetaG_FD_155492 | JGI IMG/M metagenome (GOLD analysis project Ga0210405, IMG submission 155492) | Forest soil microbial communities from Barre Woods Harvard Forest LTER site, Petersham, Massachusetts, United States - Inc-BW-H-11-M | ecosystem: Environmental > Terrestrial > Soil >...
GGTCCGCGAACAGGGCGTGGGACTTTCGCAGCGGCTCGCCGACATTTACCAGTCCACCTGGCCGAAGGCCAAGATTCGCGTGGAAGTTTCCGCGTTCGCCAGTTCCGCGGGCGCCTTCACCACGCTCGATCCGCTCCGCGTGACTATCTCCAGCACCGAACCGCGCAACCAGGCTCCGGATTCCCTGGAGGTGCTCTTTCACGAAGCCTCGCACGGCATCGCCATCCCCGTGCAAGACGCCATCACGCGCGAATGCCGCCAGCGCGACAAGCCCATTCCGCGCGACCTCTGGCACGCCGTGGTGTTCTACACCACCAGCGAAGTCCTGCGTCCGGTTATGCAGGAAGCTGCGCCGGATTCATTATTGGGCGACGCGATTGTTCCCCGTCAGGCAAATATGTCCCCCATGCCTCCCGACCTCCGCGAAAAATTCACCCAACGCGGATGGGAAGAGTACATCCGCCTGCTGAACATTTATTGGCAGCCGTATCTCGATGGCAAGGTCAATTTCGAAGACGCGATCGCCCACCTGGTGTCCGCCGTTTAACTGCCTGGTCAGCTTGTTTGAACGGGAAGGGTCTGTATGTTAGGCTTTCTTTTGCAATCGTAAGCCCGGCCGTAAGCCACGCAAGTCCCAACGTTCATCGACCTTCCCTTCATTCGCCCCTGAAGAGTGAACCGATGGCCAGGTCGTCTCCGCGTGCCGCATTCCGGGTCAGAGGAACCAGAGCCCATGGCTGCACGACAAGTGGCATCCAAAACCGAAAAAGAGCCCCGCGAGATCAAGCTGGCTCATTCGCCCGATTCAGACGACGCGTTCATGTTTTACGCTCTGGCGACCCACAAACTGCAGACGCCGGGTTACAAATACACGCACGTTCTTTCGGATATCCAGAGCCTCAACGAAGCCGCGCTGACGGAAACCTACGACGTCACCGCCGTCAGTTTCGCCGCGTATCCCTCCTTGCGCGACAACTACATCCTGCTCGATTGCGGTGCGAGTTTCGGCGAAGGCTACGGCCCTATCGTCGTCTCCACCAAATCCATGCGGCCGCAGGACCTCAAAGGGAAGCGGGTCGGCGTGCCCGGACTGAAAACATCCGCCTATCTTGCCCTGAAGCTTTACCAGCCGGATTTTGAAGCCGTGGTGATGCCCTTCGATAAGATCATGGAAGCGGTGAAGAATGACGTGGTGGAAGCGGGCCTGCTCATCCACGAAGGCCAGCTCTTTTTCCCGCAACTCGGGTTGCACAAAGTGGTCGACCTCGGCATCTGGTGGCAGGAGCTTACGAGTCTTCCCTTACCGCTCGGCGGCAACGCGGTGCGCCGAGCCCTCGGCCCGGATATGGGCCGCCTGATCTCCAGGACCATCCGCGACAGCGTCTCCTACGGCCTGGAGCATCGCGAAGAAGCTCTGAACTATGCGATGCAGTTTGCGCGCGACATGGACACGGAGCTAGCCGACAAATTTGTGGGCATGTACGTGAACAAGTGGACGCTGGGCTACGGCGAAAAAGGCAAGAAAGCCGTGCGTGAACTGATCGAGCGCGGCACCTCCGCCGGCCTGCTCCCCGGCCCCGCCAAAGTCGAATTCCTCGAAGAATAAATACCCGTCACTTACAATTTTAAGTGCCAAAAAGCTAGCACTTCTCTTACCTGCTCCTTAGGATAGTGGCCGCCCTCATCGCGAGGCATCCTTTCGCCGGCGCCGCTGCTCGCTCTCCTTGATCATTTCGCTCAAATCCACAATCGGCCGTATCTCAATCGGCCCAAGTCCATACCTAAAGCCTGGTTGCTGCGAGACAAGCTGAATGGCGTGATTAAGGTCTCGCGCCTCAAGGATTTGAAGGCCGCCGAGATGTTCCTTGGTTTCCGCATAGGGGCCGTCGGTCGTCGCGACTTTGCCGTTTTGCCAGTACAGGGTCACCGCGGTCTCCGGAGGCTGAAGAGGTACTTCGGCAACAAGATGTCCGTTGGCGCGCAGATGGTCATTGTGCTCAAAGCTCTCGTCGAGCACTGCGTTTCGCTCGTCCTCGCTCATCCTTTCAAATTTTCCTGGCTGGAGGTATCCCAAACAGAGGTATTTCATCAATTACTCCTTGTTTCCTGCACTCAGGGAGCCGTAGCTCCTTGTTCTGTTATCAGATAGTCGTTCGGGCGACCGAAAATCGACCGCTACTCTATTTTTATGGCCTCGTCAGGGGAATCTGTGGGTCCCTGATGCGTTGAATGGCGGACGGAAGTTGGGCTCGAGGTACCCTGTCCTTGCGTTTTTTGCAAGGGTGGGTGGCGATGCTGCGTGTTTTGTTTGATGGTCCCGCGGAAGGTCCTAGCACGGCACTTGTCCGCACGACTTATCGGGCACTAGCGGAGAGGGACCTGTCACGACACCCATGTGCCGTGGTGGTCAACGACATGCCATACGCCGTCCACCTTGCGCATTAGAACGTACTCGCCTCCGCCACACAGTCCCCCGCAGAAGCGTTCAACGTATAGCAGCGCTTCGGTCTTGTTCAGATTCAGCCCGACGCGCGAGACGACAAAAAAACCTAAGTTGTTCGGGAATCTCGCCTCAAAGTCGCTCGTCTTAGTCCCTATTTCGCTCGCGTTGACAAAAGCCGCCCGAGCCCCGTTTGGTAGATGCAAGTCTGTACTGACGTCCGTCGAAAAAACACTGTTCAGGAAGAAGCTAGCTCGCGTTATTCGTGATGATTGTGCAAACCAAGCATCCGAGAGCGAACTCCCTCGCGACCTCAATGACGGTGCAAACCAAGATTGCGTATCGAACCCACTTCCGTCCACCGAACACATGCGACAATCTGGATTACGCAGAATGACAATCTCGACTGTGCGCCCTGCACCCCACTTATCAATGTCGTGCAGTACTCGCTGTGAGAAAAGCGTCGACAGAACCGCACCCGTTTCCGATTGGGTTCGTCTCTGCTCGACAGCAAAAAACAATGCAACAAGCACAAGCAGCAAGCCAGTTCCAGCAGTCGCGTAAAGGACAATATTTTTGAAGCGATTTCGGCTCATGCTCCACCCGAGAGCAGCTTGGCCTGCCATCATACCGCTCATGATGCAGGATTGGCGAACGCTTCCAGCTTCTGTGCTAATGACCTTGGCGAGCTACGAATGCCTTGCGCAGCGCAGATTTCCAACTCGCGCTGAACTGTTTGGAGGATTCAGCGTCCGGCGCGAGGAGGTCGAATCCGTGGAAAGCTCCACGCACGACCAAGAGTTCGGTTGCGACTCCGGCATGTACAAGCCGCCGCGCACACTCCATGTCTTCCTCGACGAACAGGTCGATAGAACCGACGCCGATCCAGGCAGGCGGTAGGCCGGCAACGCTGGCTACCCGGGCGGGTACGGCAGCTACCGGCACCTTGGACGAGCCCGCTGGAACACCGAGCAGCGAGCTCCAGGCAAGACGATTGGCACCTGCATTCCACATAAAGTGGCCGATGGCGGGCGGCGCTGGACGGGTGCTGCCCGTTCGGTCGTCCAGCGCGGGGTAGATGAGCAACTGGAAGACGATGGGGACTTCGTTGCGGTCGCGCGCGTGAATCGCGAGGCTCGCTGCGTGAGTGCCGCCCGCGCTCTCACCACCCACGGCAATTCTGGAGCGATCAATGCCGAGCTCCGCTGCATGGGCGTGAACCCATTTCAGCGCGGCGTAATTGTCCTCAAGCGAACCGGGATAGCGCGTCTCCGGAGCCAGCCGGTAGTCAACCGAGACGACGACGCAATGGCAATCTGTCGCGATCCCCTGGATCCGGGGCATCAGCGTGGGATCGGTCATCATGAAGCCGCCGCCATGCATGTGAAGCAACACCGGCTTGCTCTTCTCCGACGGCGCAGGATCAACGACCCACAGACGAACCTCGGGTGCTCCTGGCGGCCCGGGGATATGCCGCTCCACGGGCTGCGGCGCGGGAGCAGGTAACGGGGGCATGCCGGGCGATTGCCGGAACTTGACGACCATCTCCGCTGAGAGGTCGAAGGTGGCGGGGAACTGCTTGAGTGCAGGAAGAAGCTCTGGATCGACGAGGGAATATGGGTCCGCAACCGCCGGCGAAGTTTCTGAGCGCGAGGCTTGTTCAGCCTCCGCCAGCGTAGCTGCAGGTGTAAGTCCCATAGCCAGACCAAAGCCGGCGGTGCGGATAGCGAAGTCGCGACGAGTGAGTTGATTGCTCATTGGAGTAGAAGGCGACTCGTGCTGCCAGCCGTCAGTCCGGCATCGCCAAAAACGCGCGCACCTCGACCGGCGCCCGGCAGGCGATGACAGCCTTGCGCCCCCACGTCAGTGCCTCGTCCATGTCAGCAGCTTCCAGTATCCAAAAACCGCCTATGTGCTCCTTGGTTTCCAGGTACGGCCCGTCGGTGATGAGCACTTCACCCTTCGGCTGCTGTCGCAGCGACTTCGCGCTGCGGGGTGCGCTGAGGCCGCCGGCGAAAAGCCTGGCGCCAGCAGCCTGCATCTCTTCGTTGAGCACGTCGATATCGCGAATCATCGCTTCGCCTTCTTTGGACGGGTCGTAGTTGTCGGGGTGGTGAATCGCAACCAAATACTGCGTCATGATTTCTCCTTTTCCTTTAACTGCCTACGAACCGAGCGGTTGCCCTGCCTTCACTACATAGTCGAACGGGGGACCGGAATTCGACAAATCCTTCAAAAAAATTGCCTTTTGCCCATGGGAAGCCCTGCCCGTCAAAGTCTGGTGGGCGTGCAGGCGCTAATGATGATGCTCGGCGACGGAGCCTTCACGATATTCCGTTCCGTCTGACCACCATTGCACGACCACCACGAACTGCGTCAGGTGCTCCTCGGGATCAGAAACCGCAATGACGGGCGAACCCGGCAGATTCGCTCCCCAGATTGCAGGGGCGATGTCCGAATAGAAAAACATGAGGTGGGAAGGCCAGTGGGGGAGGGTCGCGCCGCCATATCCTTCCTTAGACATCATGTAGCACATCGCCCCGGATTCCATCGGCGGCAGTTCCTTTTTGTCGATGGCAGCGGCGATGGCCGCGGTCATCTGAGCTTGCGTGCGTCCCCCCAGCATCAACTCAGTAATTCTTGTGATTCGTAGAAGGTAGGAGTGCGCGGCTGCTGCATTCACACACATCGGGACCCGCACTTTCGGATCCCAAAAGTCAGCATCCGCTGCGGAGGTCCACGAACGTCCCACGATACACACGAAACCGTTCTTGCCTTTGGCCGCTGTTTCGAAACCATGACGTCCTAGAACCAGTACCTCGGCATCGCGTGAAATGGACTCCGGCGCTGCACTTCGCGCGAGGGCTATCTCCGCATCCCGATCCGTCATGAGGTACTGTTCGATCGGGGCCATCTTTGGATAAGGTGCCGTGGCATCCTGGGCCACTGCTTGGTACCCCGTACCAAGCACAACAAGTAGTGCGAAGCTTTTGATTGCGATTGCGCCAACTTTATTTTTCCGCATTATTTTCCTCCTGAGAATGGGCCTTTTTTCGCGAGGCCGTCCTTCAACGTGCAGCGTTTTGTCGCCGTCGCTGCTCACTTACCTTCATCTGTTCGTTCAAGTCTGCCGCTCAGTTGCTAGTCGGCTGACGGCACGAAGAAGATCTCTCGCAGCTCGACCTGCCCCCCAGTGGCGGCGACGCCTTTGCGCGCCCATGCCACCGCCTCCTTCAGGTCAGCGCATTCCAATATATAAAGACCGCCGATGTGTTCCTTGGTCTCAAGGTACGGCCCGTCAGTCACGAGGACTTTGCCATCGGTCTGCGCTCGCAGCGACTTCGCAGCCCCCAGGCCACAAGCGAGTTTCAAGACGCCGGCGTCCTCCATCTCTTTGTTGAACGCGTGGATCTCGCGGCCCATCGCTTCGGTCACGCTGGACGGGTCAAAGTCGTCAGGCATGTAACCAGCAATCAAATATTGCGGCATGTTTTCTCCTTTTTCTGTAACGAATAATCTTCGGGCCGGCCAGTTGCCCTGCCTTCACTATATAGTCGTTCGGGAGGCCGAAAATCGACAGCTACTCCACTTTTTTATTTCAGCTGCCGAATTCGCTCTTGCAGGAATTGCCGCTCTGGTTCCTGTTGGGTCAGGGCCAGAGCTTTCTCATAAGAGGACCGAGCCTCAGCGGTCCTTCCCAGCCTGCGGCACATATCTGCGCGGGCGGAATGTGCCAGATAATAATCGGCCAATTCGCCATGTTCCAACACCGCGTCGATATGCGCCAGACCGGCCTCTGGACCGTCGCGCATGGCAATTGCCACGGCACGATTTAGCTCTACGACTGGCGAAGGCTGAATTTGTGCCAAGCGGTCGTAAAGCCCAACAATCTGCCGCCAGTCGGTCGCAGCAAACGATTCCGCCTGCGCGTGAACGGCCGCAATCGCAGCCTGCAGTGTGTAGGCGCCGAAGCGGCGGGACTTCAGGGCTTTCTCCAGCAACCCCACTCCCTCCGCGATCTGCTCCCGGTTCCAGAGCGAGCGATCCTGGTTCTCCAGCAAAATCAGCTCTCCGGTCGGAGAGGTTCTCGCGGCGCGACGCGATTCCTGCAGCAACATCAGGGAAAGCAGCCCCATGACTTCCGGCTCTGGCCGGAGTTCGGTCAGCAACCGGCCCAGCCGAATCGCCTCGCCGGTTAGCTCGCCCCGCGTTACCTGTGCTCCCGCCGCAGCCGAATAACCCTCGTTAAAGACGAGATAGATGACTTGAAGCACCGCGCCCAGTCGCTCCGGCAATTCCAGCGGCGTCGGCACCTCGTACGGAATCGGTGTCTCTCGAATCTTTGCCTTTGCGCGCACAATGCGCTGCGCCAGCGTACTCGGAGTGGTGAGGAAGGCCTTTGCTATCTCCTCGGTTGTCAGCCCGCACATTTCGCGCAAGGTGAGCGCAACTTGCGCTTCCGGCACTAGAGATGGATGACAGCAGGTAAAGATGAGACGGAGGCGGTCGTCCTCGATTTCCTCATCCTCGTGACTCGACCCGCTGACGCGGGCCTCGAGGTAGAGCGCGAGGTCTTTCTGTGCGCTGTCGAAGCGCGCCCGCCGGCGCATTCTGTCTATAGCTTTGAAGCGCGCGGTTGAAATGAGCCAGGGCCGCGGTTTATCCGGTACGCCAGCCTGAGGCCACGTGTCCAAAGCGGCGGCAAAGGCTTCGTGCATGGCCTCCTCGGCAAGATCAAAATCACCGAGCAAGCGGATCAGAGTTGCCAGGATCCGCCCCGAATCCACGCGATAAAGGGAGTCGAGCAATTCGCGTATCTGCTCGGTGGAACGCTCGGACATGACCAGGACCTTAGCAAACCAGCTACCCCGAATCAATTTGGCAAACGGCGGATCGATGCAAAGTGCCCAGGTCGTGATCCTGAAATCTGGACAACAGAACGCTTCCTCGGTTGACTCAAAATCGCCAATGCACTCATTTAAGCTTCGTACAAGCTCAACACTACCGCGTTCCTCTCGAGTCACGGGCCATCCGGAAGTTGAAGCCACCGGCGGCAACTGACTTCGAGCGTGTCCTCCCAACTGGCCCCGCCGAGGATGGCGGTAGACTCGCTGACGGGGAACGCCAGCTCTCTATTTCAGGCAACCCGCACACTTTGCGCAGACCGGTTAGTATCGATTCGGCTCGCCGGCTTGACGCATTTTGTCGAATCACTTAGTGTGAATTCTTCGCCATGCGTCTAAAAATTCTTCGTCTTTCCTTGCCTCTCTTTCTTCTCGCTTCCCTTTCCTATCGTGCCAGCGGCCAGGCTGCCGCGGAATTCCGCGATCATCCCGATATCCCGAAAGAATGGCCCCGCGAACCAGTTCGCGCCGCACATGGCATGGTTGCCACGGATGAACCGCTCGCGTCACAAGTGGGTGTCGAGATAATGAAACGCGGAGGGAATGCCGTGGATGCCGCCGTCGCCACCGCATTCGCCCTCGCGGTCGTCGAACCCGCGGCCGGGAACATCGGCGGCGGCGGTTTCATGCTGGTTCGTCTCGCCGGCGGCAAAACCACATTCTTCGATTACCGCGAAATGGCTCCCGGCAGGGCTACTCGTGACATGTACATCAAGCCCGACGGCAAGCTCGACGAGAAGGCCTCGACGATCGGTTATCGCTCCGTCGCCGTGCCCGGCACCGTCGCCGGCCTCGCGTTGGCGCTGAAAACCAGCGGCACGATGAAACTGGCCGACGTGATGCAGCCTGCTATCCGTCTTGCCGAGCAGGGATTTCCTGTCAGCGAAAAACTTGTGCGGGAATTTGCAGAAGAGCGCGCGGACCTACAGCAGTTTCCGATGAGTAACCACATCTTCCTGAACGACGGCAAGATGTACCGCGCGGGAGACATTCTGCGGCAACCGCTGCTGGCCGGTACCCTCAAGCGAATTGCGAAAAAAGGTCCTGCGGAATTTTACAGGGGCGAAACCGCGCGGATGCTGGTGCGCGACATGACGGCTTCGGGCGGCTTAATCACGATGGAAGACCTCGCCCACTATCAACCGAAGATTCGCGAAGCTCTGCATGGCAGTTACACGTCTGACGGCCAGCGCTGGGAAGTGCTCTCCGCTCCTCCGCCGAGCTCGGGTGGCGTGGCCGCGATCGAAGCGCTGAACATGCTGCAAAGCGTTCCGCTGAAGGGCTGGGACGACCCGCAAAGCGTGCACATGGTCGTGGAAGTGATGCGCCGGGTGTTCGCCGATCGCGCCGCGTATCTGGCCGATCCCGATTTCAGCAATGTTCCCGTCGCTGGGCTCAGCGATCCTTGTTACGCGCGGGAACTCCTTTCCACCATCGATCTGCAGCGCGCCACACCCAGCAAAGATGTCCACGCCGGGAATCCGCACGTCTGCAACCAGGGCCTGAGCGCCAGCGCCGCGCCGAATACCATCATCAACCTCGGCGAGGGGCCGCACACTACGCACTTCTCGGTGGTGGATGCGGCTGGAAACGCCGTGGCTAGCACCACGACGCTCAACGACAGCTACGGCTCGCACGTCACCTCGTCGGCAGGTTTTCTGTTGAACGATGAGATGGACGACTTCACCACGCAACCGGGCGTGCCCAACGCGCTCTTTGGCTTAATTCAATCCGAAGGCAATACGATCGCGCCGGGCAAGCGGCCTCTCAGTTCGATGACGCCGACCATCGTGCTTCGCAACGGGCAGCTCAGCTTCGTCACGGGTTCCCCCGGCGGGCCAGCCATTATTTCCGCAACGTTGCTCACCGTCCTGAATTGGATGCGCCTCGGCATGGACGCGCAATCGGCCATCAACGCTCCCCGCTTCCACCACCAATGGCTGCCGGACGAGGTTCTGATGGAAAGGCTATTCTCACCGGAAATGGAAGAGCAGATGAAAGCGCGCGGCTACACGGTGAAGCGCAAGGGCCACATCGGCCTGGTCAACGCCATTGGCATTGACTCAAACACGGGTGAGCGCTGCGGCGCCGCCGACCCGCGTGATGACGGCTCCGCCATCGGCTATTAGCCACGACGGGCCGCTTGCCTCATCGGAAACGCCGCTCCCTAAATCGCTGGGCTGATTCTTCCTCCGCGCTAAACTGTAGGGCATGCAAAGAATTCTCTCAACCTATCTCTTTGTATCCAAGAAGCTGACACCGGAATTTCTGGCGCTGATTCATGGCGCGGGTTTCCAGGCGATCGAGCTTTTTGCGAGCCGCGGCCATTTCGACTACACCCTTACGCAGGAAGTCCGCGGGATGGCGCATATTCTGGCGGACAACCGCCTGCAGCTACTCTCCCTGCACGCCCCGACCAGCCGCGATTTCGGCCCCAATCGTGAAGGCGGCACACCTCTATCCATCACCGAGGTCGAGCGCGTGCGGCGCATCGAAGCCATGGACGAGCTGAAGCGCGCCATCGATATCGCCGAGAACCTGCCCTTTTCGCGCATGATTCTGCACATGGGCGGCCCCCGCGATGTCGCCGACCCGCGCAAACGCGACGCGGCATTCAGTTCGCTGGAGCATTTGGTGCTTCACGCCAAGCACGTGGGCGTCACCATCTGCGTGGAAAACACCACCAGCGAAATGGGCGACCCGGCCTACCTGCGCACCTTCGTCGAGGAGACGCGGCTCACCGGCCTGCGCTTCAATTTTGATATCGGCCACGCGCACCTGGCCGACGGCCCGGAGGACGAGCGCGTCGCCACCAGCTTTGAAGCCATGCGCGAACACATCGCCAGCGCCCACATCCACGACAATCTTGGCGACAAAGACGCGCATCTTCCGCCCCACGATGGCTCCATCGATTGGCCCGCTGCGCTGAAACTCTTCCGTTCGCTCCCCGGCGGCGATATTCCTCTTACCCTGGAGTTAAAAGAAAAAACTGGCCCCGACGCGCCAAGCCTCTCCGACCAGATCACCGCTGCCGCAAAGTCCCTCGATCACCTCGAAGAAGACTTGCAGGCACTTTAGGAGGCCCAGTAATTCAGTACGTGGAAGGTTGCGAATAAAATCCCAAAAAAATCTCGAGGGTGATGTATCCGTGAAGGAAGTACCAATCTCCGAATTCAGAACTAAGCGCCTTGCACTGATCGAGCGCGTGCGCCGCACTCGCAAACCTCTTCGCGTCACCCGTGGCGGGAAACCCATCGCTGACATTGTGCCGACCGCAGCGATAAAGCCAATCGTGGACCGGGCTAAGTGGATTGGCTCGATGAAGGGACTGCCAAGATTCTAGGCGGCATTGTGTCTCCTACGATTGACAAAGACGAGTGGGAAGTGCTCAGTGACCCGATGCGCGTGCTGGACCCTGAGCTGCACAAGATCGTTCAAAAGGTTCGAGCCAAGAAGCGCAAACTGTAACGACGCCCCCCTTAGCCATCATTCATTCAAGGTCTCTGCTAAACTATTTGTTTGCAGTTTGGACAGAGAAGCCCACCATGACCACGATCACCATTGAAAACGCAGGGAAATACGACGGCCAGGAAGTCACCATCCGCGGCTGGCTCTATAACATTCGTGAATCCGGCAAGCTGGTCTTCCCCATCTTTCGCGATGGCACAGGAATCATTCAGGGAGTCTGCTCGCTGAAGGAAAACCCCGAGGCTTTCGAAGCGCTGAAAGGGCTCACGCAGGAGTCCAGCGTCATCGCCACCGGCAAGATTCGTGCCGAGCAGCGCGCTCCCGGTGGCTACGAAATGGGCGTCACCAAAATCCAGATCGTGCAGCGCGTTTCGGACGCCACGCCGTTCCCGATCCAGCTTAAGGAGCACGGTGTCGATTTCCTGCTTGACCAGCGGCATCTCTGGATTCGTACTCCCCGCCAAGCTTCCATTCTCCGCATCCGCGCCGAAGCCATCCGCTCCGCGCGCGAATTCATGGACTCGCAGGGCTATACACTCACTGACGCGCCGATGTTCACTCCCGCGGCCTGCGAGGGCACCAGCACGCTTTTTGAAGTGAACTACATCGACGACCAGAAGGCCTACCTCACGCAGAGCGGCCAGCTTTATATCGAAGCCACGGCCATGGCGCTCGGCAAGGTCTACACCTTCGGCCCAACCTTCCGCGCGGAAAAATCCAAGACCCGTCGTCACCTCACCGAATTCTGGATGCTGGAGCCGGAGGCCGCCTACGCCGAACTACCCGATATGATGGACCTCGGCGAGGGTCTGGTCAGCGCCATCGTCCAGGGCGTGGTGAAAAACAAACCGCGCGAGCTCGAAATCTTGAAGCGCGACATCAAGAAGCTTGAAAACATCAAGCCGCCCTTTCCGCGCATCACCTACGAAGAAGCCATCGGCGTTCTGCAGAAGAACGGCAACCCCGCCAAGTTTGGAGACGATTTTGGTGGTGACGAGGAAACGATCATTTCCAGCAGCTTTGACCGCCCGGTGATGGTTCACCACTACCCCACGGCTATCAAAGCGTTCTACATGCAGCCCGACCCACAGCGTCCCGATTTGGCACTCTCCTTCGACATGCTCGCTCCGGAAGGTTATGGCGAGATTATCGGCGGCAGCCAGCGTATTCACGACTACGATCTGCTCGTTAAACGATTGAAAGATAACAACTTGCCGGTAGAGTCGTTTCAGTGGTATCTGGACCTGCGACGCTATGGCAGCGTCCCTCACGCCGGCTTCGGCTTGGGCCTGGAGCGCACCGTGGCCTGGATCTGCGGCACAGAGCACATCCGCGAGGTCATCCCCTTCCCACGGATGATTTACCGGGTATATCCTTAATGCGGGTTAGTTGCGGTACCGTCGCCTCGGTTCCACCCAGCGGTTTCTAGATTAAAGAGAAGTGACCAGTGACTGGTAACTAGTGACTGGTGCGCGCGCTGCGCGGGGAATCACTAATCACCAGTCACCGGTCACGGAGCCTTTTCATGCCTCAAAAAGTTCGCATCATCGGCGTTCCTATGGACCTCGGCGCCAGCAGGCGCGGCGTGGATATGGGGCCCTCCGCCCTGCGGGTGGCGGGACTGCAGGCGCGCATCAAGCAGCTTGGCGTGCAGGTGGAAGACATCGGCAACATTTCCGTGAAGCAGCCGGAAGAGATGCCCATCGGCGAAAAGCGCGCCAAATACGTCGAGGAAATCACGGATACGTGCAAGGACCTCGGTACAGCCGTCGAGAAGGCGATCGAGGAAGGCTGGCTGCCGCTGGTATTGGGCGGGGATCATTCCATTGCGGCAGGCTCCGTCGGGGGGGTGGCCGCGCATTTTAAGAAGGAAAAGAAGCAGATCGGCTGCATCTGGCTGGACGCCCACAGCGACATGAATTCTCCGGAAACTTCACCCTCCGGAAATGTGCACGGCATGCCTCTAGCCGGCATCCTTGGCTATGGCGTTCCCGAACTGTACGACCTCTTCGGCTACAAGCCCAAGGTCGAGCCGCAGAATGTGGTCCTTGTCGGCGTCCGCGATCTGGATTCCCACGAAAAGAAGTTCATCAAGAAGCTGGGCGTAAAAGCCTTCACCATGCGCGAAATTGACGAACGCGGCATGCGTGAAGTGATGGCCGACGCCCTGAAATTTGCGATGGACGACACGGACGGCATCGCGGTCAGCCTGGATATGGACTTTGTGGATCCGAGCGACGCTCCCGGCGTGGGCACGCCAGTGCGCGGCGGCGTCACCTACCGCGAAGCGCACCTCGCCATGGAGATGATCGCCGACAGCGAAGCCATGGTTTCGATGGAAGTAGTGGAGATCAATCCGGTCATCGACGAGCACAACCGCACCGCGCTGCTCGGCGTGGAACTGGTCCTCTCCGCCCTCGGCAAGAAAATCCTCTAATTTACTGGACTTTGGCCGCCGACGCATGTTCGGAAACAAATTTCCGTGCCACGCCGGCGTTGGGATATTCCGGATCTACTTCCAAAGCCTTTTTGTAATTGGTCACACCACCCTGCACATCGCCTGTCTTGGAGAGCACCTCGCCCAAACTGTCCCAAGTGTTCGCTGACTTCGGATAGTCCTCGGTATTCAAGCGCAGAGCCGCCACCGCGCACTCGTATTTCTTCTGCTGCAGCATGTGATATCCCAGAAAATTGATTGCTGCCTCGGAAACGACCGGCGAGCCGGGAAGCGTCTGGCGCAATTTTTTCAACGTCGCTTTCAACGCCTCCGCGTCTTGCCCCGAAACGCGGCGTTCCAGTCCCGCGGCGGCGAGATCTCCAAAGGGATCGTTCGCTTCCAGGTATCCGGCGAGTTTCTCAGGGCTTGCCTTCAAGAGTTCGTCGGCGCGGTGGATTTCTTCCGCATAGCGCGCCGGAACATTCCCCAGCATCGCCTTCAAGCTGGTCCCATCCAGCCAGCGTCCCCGCACCATTACGCCATCGATCATCCTGGTGTTGGCAATATCCGTCAGTGGATTCGCGGAGAGAAGCACCAGGTCCGCCCGCTTGCCGGCCGTGACTGTTCCAAATTCATCGCTCTTTCCGAAGTACCGCGCAGCATTTACCGTTGCCGTGCGCAGCGCCTGGTACGGCGTGAATCCATCATTTACGAACTCCTGCAACTCTTCGTGCAGGCCAAACCCTGCCACAGGTCCCACTCCACTCGCATCCGTTCCGCTCAGCAGCGGAACACCCGCATCCTGCAACGCCTTCACGAGTTTCCTTTGCAGCGCTAGAGATTCGCGTAGCCGCGGATAAACCGCCGGATCAAAGCCATTCTTATAGCGGTCTGTCTCCGGCTGAAATCCGTCCAGCACCCATGGGGCGTCATAGTGCAGATTGGGATTCTTTAGAAATTCGTCGAGAGATGTGGCTTGCTGGACGATCGTCGCATAATTCGCCAGCGTCGGTGTGACGAAGATGCCTGCTTTCACAGTAAGTCGCGCCGCCTCCGGGATCTTACTGCCGTCGTAAACGATGTGAGAATCGTCATCATCGCGTTTGGGATTGAAGAAAGTATAGGTGTACTCCTCAAGATGCGCGATCGATTGTCCGGAATTCAGCGTAAGTTCAAAATCCGGTTTGCGGGCTACGTGGCCCATCAACAGCATGTTTTTCTTCTTCGCTTCCGCAATCAGCGCGGGATATTCCTCCTTTGATACGCCGTTGTAAATTTTCACGGCGTCGTAGCCAACGGCCGCCTGCTCGTCCACCATACGCACAGCCGCTTCCGCGGTGTGCGCCTGCGTAAAGATGGGTCCTGTCGTGAAGAGCGTCGGGCCCAGCATTTCACCGGCCGCAATTTTCTTCCGCCAAGCCAGATGCGCGGGACGCCCATCCAGATTGAACACGGTCGTCACGCCGTTCGCCAGAAACACGGAAAATTCAACCGGCGTCTGTATGTGAACGTGCGCATCGGTCAAGCCGGGAATCAGGTACTTGCCGCGGGCTTCAATCTTTTGGGCATTCGCCGGGACCGCCGTGATCGACGAGGGTCCCACAATGGCGATCTTGCCGCCCTCCAAGACTACCGTTTGGTCCGCGAGCACACCCTCTTTATCCATAGGAACAACATTCACGTGCACGAAAGCGATAGGCTGCGCGGACTGTGCATCGCCCCTGGTTTGTGCTCGAAGGCTTCCGAAGCAAAGTACGCCTGCTAAAAGAGACAGGAACGTGCCGATCTGCCTTAAATTCATTTGAAAACGGTGCGAAGTGATTTTCATGAAAAGAGGTACGGCAGAAGGGGTCGATTTGTTCCAAGCCGCTGTTTATTGGAAGTCCTAAAAGCCCCCCAATCTGCGTTCCAGGGTGGCAGCCGATCTCCTGAAATGGGTCTAACCAATTTCCTAGCAGCGCGCTACCATTGCCGATTCCGCAACGTCCGCGCGACTCCCCTTTTCCCTTTTTGGCCGTTTCCACTTATAACTGAGTTCTTAGTTAAAATGATTGCTTCCTCGGCCCGGCAAGACAGGAAAGATTCGTGACCCTGGACAAAAGGAAAAGACTCCGTGTAGGCGTGCTCTTTGGTGGCCGCTCCGGAGAACATGAAGTTTCCCTGGTGTCCGCCGCGTCCGTCATTCGCGGCCTGGACCCGGATAAGTATGAACCCGTGCCGATCGGCATCACCAAGGATGGCCACTGGCTCGTCGGCGAAGGTGCGGCAAAGCTGCTGCCGGACATCCTGAAAGGCGGAAGGCGCGTCATGCTCACCGCCGACCCCACGGAAGCAGCCCTCGTGCCGCTCGATCGCGGAGCGGGTGCGCAACGGTTCGATGTGATTTTTCCCGTGATGCACGGCACCTTTGGCGAGGACGGCACCATTCAGGGCATGCTGGAGCTTGCGGATATTCCCTTTGTCGGCGCGGGCGTTCTCGGCTCGGCGATCGGCATGGACAAGGACGTTTCAAAGCGCCTTTGCGAGGGAGCCGGGATTCCCGTTGTGCCGTGGGTGACCGTGTTTCGCTGGCGGTGGGAAAAAGAACCGGCCGCGGTGCAGGCGGAGATCGAAGCGAAGTTTGAATATCCCGTCTTCGTGAAGCCGGCGACACTTGGCTCGTCTGTGGGAATGACCAAAGTCCACAATTCCGCGGAACTGGCGCCCGCGCTGAATCTGGCGTGCGAATTCGGCATGAAAATCCTGGTCGAAAAGGCCGTGAGCGCCCGCGAGATCGAAGTCTCCGTCCTCGGCAATCACGATCCGCAGGCGTCCGTGCCCGGCGAAATTATTCCGCACCGCGAATTCTACGATTACACCGCGAAGTATCTGGAAGACGGCACGCAACTTCTGATTCCCGCCGACCTGAAGCCCGTGCAGATGAAAAAAATTCGAGCGCTGGCCATTGAAGCCTTCCGCACACTGGAACTTTCCGGGATGGCTCGCGTCGATTTCTTCCTCGAAAAGAAGGGCGGAAAGTTGTTCCTGAACGAGGTGAACACGATTCCAGGCTTCACTTCCATCAGCATGTATCCCAAATTGTGGGAAGCCTCGGGAATTTCCTTCCGCGAACTGATCGACAAGCTGATCGATCTCGCATTGGAAATGCACCAAGAAAAGGTCCGCACCAAGTATGCGATTGAGCTGCCGGAAGGCTCCAGCGGCGCGCTTGCGGGATAGTTGCCCGCTCCTCGCGAACTCGCGCTCGACTGCCAAGGGAACCAATTCACAAAAACGGCGTCCAATTAAATAGGGACTTTGCGGGCGTTCGCCTGCTCTTGTAACATTCTAGGGCAGCGCACAGTCTGCCTGGGATGTGAGTCATGCAGGTCGGAGACAACCGAATGTCGCTTCTCGAGCCACCGGTAGATAAACCGCAAAAGTCTCGCGTCATGCTCTTCACGGTTGCGGCGCTCGCCCTCACGCTGGCCGTGGTGCTGTGGTTCACCTTCCGCTATTATCCCGAGAAAAAAGCCGCTGCTCATTTTTTCGAAGCGCTTGTCGCCGGCGACACGAACAAGGCCTACGAGTTGTGGAAGCCGTCGGAAACTTACAGGCTGAGCGATTTTACGGCCGATTGGGGACCCGGCGGATATTACGGGCCGGTGAAGAGTTACAAGATCATGGGCGCAAGAGCGCCGAGGAAGAGCGACTCGATCGAGGTGGATGTGGCGATCAGCCCGTTTTCTCCGATGCCGGATGCATCGGATGGAGAAAAAAGCCGTAAGACGCGTGTCGTTCCACTGTGGATTCTGCCTTCAGACAAATCGATCAGCTTCCCGCCTTAGTCTTCCCTATGCTCGCTTAGGCAATTCGGCCGACCTTATAGATCACAAGCGGACATGCTTTTGGGCAGCGGGGGGCGGCCTACGCCTGGAGTTCGTCCAGCGCCCCGGCAAGTTCTTCCGGCGAGACGCTTGCAGTTCCCAGTTTGCCGACGACGACGCCCGCAGCAGTGTTGGCGAGTAACGCTGCATCCGGCAGCGGCGCCCCCGCGGCAATCGCCAGCGACAACACGCTCAAAACCGTATCTCCCGCACCGGTGACGTCGAAAACCTGGCGGCCCGTCGCGCCGCGATCAATTCCCGGCTGCCCGACGCGCGCGTAAGTCACTTCAAAACTTGTCGCCGGAATATGGACGTGCCGCGGCGAGACTTCCTCGAAAATGGTCATTCCCTGCCCCCCACGCGTGATCACCACCGCCGCGCAGCCAAAGTGGGGAAGCAGGGCCCGGCCGGCTTCTTCCACGGACTTCTCGTCGGAAAGCGTGCGGCCCACATAATGGCCCGCTTCCTTGGCATTGCACACGATTACGCGAGCGCCCCGATACGCATATAGCCGCGAAGTCTTGGGCTTTACGAACACTGGCACTTTCAGATGGTGCGCGGCGCTGAGCACGCGGTCGGCAAAGCCGTCCCCGAGCAGTCCTTTGTCGTAATCGGAAAGCACCAGTCCATCAAGCTTTTCCAGCGAAGCGACCAGTGTGCGAAATAGCTTCTCCTCTGTCTGCGGGGCAACCGGATCGCGGCGCTCGTGATCGATTCGCACGATCTGCTGGTGCCGCGCGATGATGCGCGTCTTGAGCGTGGTTACTCGATCCGCATCGGCGATGATTCCCCGGTCGCCGATGCCCAGCTTGCGCAGGCAGGCGTGGAGTGCCGCGCCGGCTTCATCCGTAGAAATCTTCTTGGCGCTCTCGCCGCGGCCCGTACTTTTCCGCGCGCCGACCACGCCGAAAAGCTCCACCTGCGCTCCAAGCGCGGTGATGTTGGCGGCCACGTTGCCGGCGCCGCCGGGGCAATCCTGCTCCGACACATAATCGACAACGGGGACCGCAGCCTCGGGGGACAGGCGATTTGCGTTCCCCCACACATAGCGATCGAGCATCAGGTCGCCAAGGACGCCGATGCGCAACTTGCGGAAGCGCGGCAGCAGGCGCTTGAGTCGAGGCACACTATTTGCGATTTGAGATTTCATGTCAGCCGGCAGGCGAGGAGTCATTCGGGTGCGATGGTGGCTTCTTCGGGAAGCATCACGGGAATGCCGTCGCGCACGGGATAAAAGCGCCTGCACGCTTCGCATTTGTAGCCGGAGTTGTCCGGTGCCGGGTGCACGGGTTTCTTGCACACCGGGCAGACGAGTATGGCCAGAACTTCCTTGGGAATCTGCATGAAAGTCTCCAAAGCTGAAAGAAAACTCTAGCAGAGGATGAGCGGAGTCGCCAGCGGCTGAAAGCGTCTAAATCCGCAGAATCGGCCCAGGCTATACCGTAACGTTTTGCGCAGCCGGGATGGACGCCTCGATGCTGGTGCCGCCGCCTGGCCGCGAATGCACAAAAAGTTCTCCGCCCATGCTGCGCAGCCGTTCCTCCATACTCAGGAGTCCCAGTCCCTGCGAGGCTTCCGCGGCAGTTGGATCAAAACCGCTGCCCCGGTCGGAAATCCGCAAGCGCAGCGAACCGGAAATTTCGTCCAGTTCTACCAGCGCTTCCCGGCACCCGCTGTGCTTGTGGACGTTTCGAATCGCTTCCTGGGCCACGCGAAAAAGGCACAGGGAAGCTTCCTCGGGAATTTTGCAGGTCAGGCACGCGCTGGTGAATTGGATGCGCATGGAATTGCGGTTCGCGAATTCCCGGCAAAAATTATTCAGAGCGGGGGCCAGGCCCAGCAACTCCACCTGGGAAGGATGCAAGCGGCGGGAGACGTTGTGGACATCCGAAGTGATCTCTCCGGCCGTCCGCACCAGGACTTCCAGTTCGCTGGCAAATGCCAATCCGTCCCGCTGCGAGGCAAGCTTCATCTGCTCCAGATCGATCGTCAGCAGGGCCAACCGCTGGCCGATATCGTCATGGAGGTCCCTGGCGATGCGCGAACGCTCTTCCTCTTGTGTGCGGGTAAGTCGGTTGCGCAGGGCTTGAAGTTTTTCCTCCGAGCGGCGACGCTCGGTGATGTCCTGGTAGATGGCGAACGCGCCGACAAACGTTTCTCCGGAGAAAACGCGGATGCCGTGCAACTCCACGTCGATCAGCGTGCCATCTTTTCTGCGGCGTTGCGTCGTTGCGTGCACGACTCCACCGCCGCGAACCGCAAACGTCATGCGGTTGGCCTCTTCCAGCTCGTGCGACGCAATGATGTTGTCGATATCCTTCCCTTGCAATTCGTTTTGCGAATAGTGAAACATCCGCTCGAACGCCGGATTGCAGAACACCACACGATTTTGCTCGTCCTTGGTGACGATACCCAGCGGGCTGTTGGCGATCAATGCATCCAGGTACATTGTACGTTCCAATAGCTGCTGCTCCGCGCGCTTGATCGCGGTGATATCGAACGCCGTAGCCAGAATTGCAGGCTTCCCCTCGAAATTCGTGCGCGCGCCCGAAAAATCCAGCCAGCGGACTTCGCCGGATTTCGTGCGGATCTTGAACTGGTAGCGAGGCTCGGGATTTTCCCCGCGCAGCCGCGCGTCCGAGCGCTGTTGACCCATGGCGCGAAATTCCGGATCCACGAGGACCCACGGGTTCATGGAAAAAAGCTCTTCCCGGGAGTAGCCGCTGAGGCTTTCCGCATACCGATTCACGTAGACGAGGCTATCGCCCTGGAGAATCCAGATGGCGCAGGGAGCCGTCTCGGCCACTAGCCGGAACTTCGCCTCGCTCTCGCGCAACGCGTCGTCGGCCAGCTTGTGTGCAGTCAGGTCCACGAAGCTGACCAGGTAGGAATCCCCCACGCGCGACAAGTAAAACTCGATCTCGCGCATGCTGCCGTCTTTGCACCGCACCCGCGCGCTCATCGAATGCGATTCGCCCCGCCTATCGTTCACGCGCTGCACCAGTTCCCGCCATTGTTCCCGAACCGTTTCCCTGTAATCCGGATCTGGATAGGCGAGTGGCCACCAGTGCCCGATGTCAGGCACTTCCTCAGGGGTATAGCCGAACAGTTCCAGATACCTTCGATTGGCGAGCTCGATCCGTTGGTCCCAAACCCGCGCAACCACTATCGCCACAGGCGAGCCATGGAGCATTTGCAGGATGCGCTCTTCACTGGCCCGCAAAGCGAGTTCCGCTCGCTGGCGTTCATCAATTTCCGCCTGGAGTTCCACGTTATTGACCGCCAATCCCAAGCGCCGCCTCTCGCTGACTTCCAGGTCGCGTTCCGTCGACTGGGACTGTTCAACCAGCAGCAGGATCATTCCCAGGCAGATGCCGCAAATGTGCACCAGATCCAGGAAGAAGAGCGGGGAGCCGAGCAGAACCTGAACGTAATCGATCGGGTTGGGGGTAATCTCCGTGCCATTGCCGAAATATTTGCGCAGGATGCCGAGGAAATCGATAGTGTAGGAAACCTGGTCAATCGCGTAGAGCATGCAAAACGCCCCGGACATCAGCGCGGCCCAGGATCCCTTTCTGCGCCACTGCCCGAAAAAAACAACGCAGCAGTAGCCAAGCGCCGCCACCATGCTGAGGGTCCGCGGCAGATTGCGCGCGGCAAAACTGACATCACGATGCGAACGCAGGACGTAGCCAATCCAGAATGCCAGCGCGGACAGCGCCAGGGTTACCCACAGCCCGGCCCTGAACATTTTTTGCAATGAGCGCTCTGGAACCCGCCAACTGAGGCCCCCCAGCGCCAGCAGCAGCGACTGCAGGATTCCGAAAACGAGGACGGCCACCAACAAGCTGATTTTCAGGGGCGTCCAGTCGGGGCCAATTTTGACCGACTGAATGGCGGCGGCCAGAAAAAGGGCGGAACACGTCCACGCCCAGGCCCACCAACGGAAAAACTCCACTTTTCTCAGACGCTGGTAGAGGGCCCAGAGCAGGACGGCGAGGAAGATTGTGATCAGCAGCTGAACGTGGACCGATTGGAAAGAGGGATGCGGGCTGCTATTCATCGGTAAGAGCTCTATCGAATGAGATTACTGCAACGAATTCTCTGATTTTTCGGAAAATTGGGCTTGCGGAAGTGTACCGCAATCAATCTGCATTTGCATGTGATGCGGTTCGCAACCAGGGCCAGGTCACGGCCAGCGCCATTAGCAGCGCCAGGGCCGGATCGCACGGATGCCGCAGCCGCAAAGAAGCTTGCGTCAGGTAGTAAACCAATGGAAACGCCAAAGGATAAGCCGCGACCGACAGCAGGAACGATCGGCGGGTGAAGAACAGACACACGAGCCCGGCGGCGACGCCGAGAATCGTCAGCGCATTCCAGAAAAAAACGAACCGCGCCAGATTCGAATCGGCACGCTGAAAGTCCCGCCACGGCGCGGCAGTTCCCATCCAAAGCGCCACTGCGCGCCTTTCCGCGAGTTGCAGGGCAAGCGCAGGATGTGTGCGGATAAATTCCTTCGCGGCGCGCCCTTTTTCTTCCAGGTAGGAAGCTTCCCCCGACTGGGAGTACCGATGCATCTCTTCGTACCGTGTGATGCGATTCAGTTGGCGGGAGTGCGGGTCGTAAATCGGATTGTTACCCATCCATAGCTCGAAGGGAAGGTCCGAGCGGATCGGGATAAATCGGTGAAACTGGACGGCGTTGCGAACGGTCCACGGGATGCACACGAGAATCGCCAGGCAAAGGACCATCGCGATATCACGAATTCGTTGGAGCCGCGAAGAACTCATCCGGAGATAAATCCACAGAAGCAGGAATGGGAGTACGGCCCCCAGCGCAGGATTCACCAGCAGGCAAAAGCCCCAGAAGAGGCCGTACAGAATAAAATTTCGCTGACGGGGGGCGTCGGCCAAGCGAAAAGTGGCCCAGAGAAGTGTGATCGCTAGCAATGCGGAGAGCGAAGTCTCCCAAATCCATTCGAACGGGATGAGAATGCCGCTGGGAAAAACGGCCCAGAGCCATCCCGCCGTGGCTGCCGTGGCGCGAGTTCCAATCCGTAGTGCTGCGAGCGAAAGCGGTAAACAGACGAGGGAAGAAAAAACGCAGTTAAATAACGCCGCCACATAAAAGGAAGCGACCGTGAAGGTGCCGAAGATTTTGAAGATACCCGCGAGGAAAAATGGATAGACCGGAGCAAGCCAGGCTGTCGGCCCCGTCGGCTGGTGATACAGGCAGCAGAATCCCTGGCCTTGGGCGAGCGCGGCGGCGACGCTTCCAGCCTCATTCTGAAAGGGTACGGTGGCCAGCGCTTCGGCGGGAACTTGATGTGCCTCATAAAACAGGAAGCTCAGCCGGAGCAGCAGGGCAACACAGAAGATCAACCACGGCGAGGAAATCAGCGGCTGGAATCGGAATTTCACCAAAACGAGGATAACCCCGAGAAGCGACGCCGCCCAAGCGAAAGACTAAAGAGAGTCCACGCGCCAGAGCAGCCGCGCCGAAAACGAGGTGTGCTGCATGAAGTCCGGGCGCCACACAGCCAGGATTTGCGAACCCTGATAGACGCGCTCGAATCCGCCTTCGGATTCGGACACGGTTTCAATCGGTGCGACCCAGAATTCTTGGGAACCCGGCGCGTGCAGCGTGACGCGTATTTTCTGCCAGCCGTCCTCCACACGCAGCAGCGGCGCCGGCAGAACACCGGAAAAGCGGAGGTTTTGCGGGCCGGCAGGCGTCTCGAAAAAGCGGTCCCCATCCGCGGGCGCCAGAAAATTGATCACCGATTCCAGTCCCATGGAAAGCGGACGCGACAGCGGAGCGGAAAGGGTAATCGAAAGATCGCAGCTCACCTCGCATCCCTGCGGAGTCGGGCCAAAAAGAAAGAGCTTCGTGACCGATAGCCGCGGAACCTTGCCGCCTTCCACGGCGTATTCGGGAAGCTCGCACGCAAACTGCAAGTCCGCATAGTTTGCCGATGAAGCGTGCAAGAGATAAGAGCCGAAGGCTGCCGCTCCGGCCTCCTTCAGTCTGAGCTCCTCGTAATCCGTCTGCGTCTGCGACGGATCGAAGAGAAACAAACGGAACGCGTGACGCGGGTAGCGATCGTAGCGCAAGAACCTCTCGAGGTTCGGCTCCTTCACCATCACCTGGTCGTGGATGGAAATCGCGCCGCCCTCCGCAGGTTTTGCAGTGGCGGCTTCCCGTAGCCTGGTGTGGTACGCCTCGGGACGCCGGATGACCGAATTGATCAGCGTGGCGCTTGCCGGGCGGAAATCAAAGAACGCCAGAGTGGCGCCGTCGGACAGCTTCAGCAAGGCCTGGAATTCCGGCGCGCTGAAGAGGATCTCGGCGGCGCCGTCGGCATCGTAGTCCACAAGTTCCACGCGCGGCATCAGCCCACCCGGCGTGAGTTGGTCGGCCAGCGCCTCCGCTCGGATCAGATTGCGCCAGATTTCCGTGCGCAGGTGCGGCGCGTAAATCCCGCCGAACACGCCGTGCCAGTACGCATCATTCCCCTGCCCGCGCAGTACGCGGTCCCGCGCCTCCTGATTTTGTGCTGCGTATTCGGCGCTGGTTCGCCGCGTGGGAATCGAAGCCACCGCCGCGGAGGCGCGCAGCATTTTCTTGTGCAGCAGGTTGGACTCCGGATATTTGCGGAAGAAGCCGCGCCAGGAACCTCCCCGTAAGAATGCCAGTACCTCCGGCCGCGATGCGAATTCCTTCTCCAGCGCAAAGAATTTTTGCCGCGTGTTGGTCGGCAGCACCCACTCCATCATCTCCGCGTAAGAAGCGGCCGGCAGATCCGCGCGGCCCAGCGGCAGATGAGTGGACATAAACTCTCCGGGCGTCACCGTCTTCAGCCAGGAAGAATTATCTTCGAGCGCGGCGAGAAATTCCTCCAGCCAGCCGTCCGTGTAGCAATGCTTGAACGTGCCCGGCCAGCAGCCAAATTTTTCCATGTCGTCGCCAAAAGCGGCGGCGCCGCCCGGACGCGCCTGTGCCGCTTTCTCCAGATAAGCAATCGTTTCCGCGGGCTTGCGAAACGGTATCAGGTAACGCAAATCCTTCAGTCCGGGAAACAGCCAGACGGACTTGCCGCGATCCTCGGCGATGTACGCTCCAAAAAGCTCTTCTGCTTCGAACCCGGCGGCGATGAAAGGCAAATCGTCCACCAGCGTGTACGTCACGTTCGCCTCCGCCAACGGACCCGGAAGCTGCGGCTCCCATACGCGCTCCGCCAGCCACGCTCCGGTGGGACGTTTGCCAAAGTGCTGTTCGATGTAGCATGCCAGGCGATTCAACTGCTCCACCTGATCCGTGGTGGGAATCGAAATCAGAATCGGCTCGTAGAATCCGCCGCCGATCAGCTCCACGCGGCCAACGGCCACCAGTTTGCGCAGGCGATCGAAATATCCAGGATGATTCTTCTCAATCCACAAAAGCAGGGGCCCGGAATAGTGCAGCGCCAGCCGCACTCCCGGATGCTTTTCGATCATGCCCAGAAAAGGTTCGTAGGCCGTGCGATAACACTCTTCGAAAACGTGCTCAAAATTTCCAGCCGGTTGGTGAGCGTGCACAATCAGGAGCAGATGGAATGGAGGACGGGGCTCGGGCATCAGATTCACATTCCATGATACCGCGAGACACCGAAAAGATTGAATCGAAGAGCAGGTGGGACCGATTCATCTTTTGTTACTTGGAGGAGCTGTGACCCTTGACCCAGTCTACGATCAGAAGCAGCGCTTCCGGTGAAAAGGTCTCTTCGATCGCGGCGTATTCGGCCGGGGTGCCCGTGTAGGCATGCTGGAACAGATGGTTCAACTCCGGCAGTTCCCGGGTTTCCGCCTGAGTGTTCATCGAATCATGCAACGCTTTCTGAACCAGCGGCAGGTTCGCTTTCGGTGCGACCTGCAGGTCCTTCTGGCCGTAAAGTGCCAGCACGGGACAATTCACCGCCTTCAGGTTGGGAAAGGGGTCATAGTCGAGGAAAAACCGGAACCAGGGAGACGCGAGCATACGAAGTTGCGTTTCGAGTGCCGCGGGGGGAAGCGCAGCATCCAAGCCGGTTTCCTTCACCAGCGCCACCAGCTTCTCGGCCAGTGCGTTGGGATCCTTCTCTTTACGCACCAACGCATATGCGGCCTGATCGAATCCGAGGCTCGCCTCGAGTTGTTCGTCACTTAATCCGCCGGCGCGGCCAATCAACTCGGACTGATTGAGCAGCGTTTTCTCGCCCGTGGTTGCGGGGGCAGCCAGCAGCACCAACCACTTCACTTCTTTTGAATGTCCCGCCATATAGGGCGCAATAATCGCGCCTTCACTGTGGCCAATCAGTCCAATCCTCGAGCCGTCAATTTCCTTGCGGGATTTCAGGAACGCCAGCGCCGACTGCGCGTCCGCCGCCAGGTCCATTGTCGTTGCAGTGTCCGGATTGCCGGTGGATTTGCCCACGCCGCGCTTGTCGTAGCGCAGAACGGCAATCCCCTTCCGCGTGAGTGCATCGGCGATCAACAGAAATGGCCGGTGAGTGGCCAGAGACTCGTCGCGATCCTGCGGCCCCGATCCGGCAATGAGCAGCACGGCGGGAAATGGCCCTTCGCCCTTGGGCAGCGTCAGAGTACCCGCCAACACATTGCCTGCCGTTCCGCCGCTGAAGGTGACCTCCTCTTCGACATACGGGAACGGCCTCGCGGGCGTTTGCGGGCGCCGCAATTCCAGCGTCTGGTCGGAACGATTGAAGTCCAGCGGCAGATTGTCCGCGCTGGTTTGCGACCATTTGCCGGTTATCGCATTTTTTGCCGGGTTCAAGGTACCTTCGTAAACGCCGGCAACGGACGGAATTTCGAAATGAAAGATGGGATCCTTCAGGGTGACATGATTGGCAGGCAAGCCGGTCACTCCCTGGTCCAGGCTATCGAGCGCGGCGATCAGCGAGCCTTCCGTGTCGTGCGAAATGTGCAACTGGAATCGCAGCCGCATCCCGTGCGTTTCCACGGCGCCTTGCCAGAGGCCCTCGACGGGGAAAATCGCGTCGCCTGGCTTTCGCGCCACGGCGCCTGTCTCGCGCCGGAAGATCAAGGGAATCGACACGTTGCCCTGGGACCAGTTTCCGTAAATGATCTCGTGGTCCGGAGAAACCTTGCCCTCGAAGCGCGCGCCAACCGTGGGGAGTTCCAGTTTCAAGCTGAAATTTGCAAACGAAGCGGAATTCGCTTCGATGGCGAACACGCCTTGTTCCAGGCTGTCCAGCGTGGCGCGCAGTGAGCCGTTCGCGCCCTTGGAGAGATGCAGCAACAAGTGAAGCTGCGCCTCCCCCGCCTGCAGCGTGCCGGAATACGTGCCCTGTGGAACGCCGGCCATTTGCGCCGCCGCCCCAGCCGCGCACGGAAGCAGCAGCAACGCAAAGAACACCGAAAGTTTTGTCAAAAGTCGACGCAAGGATTCCCCTCGAACGGCAGCTGGCCTGGCATCCGATTGGATGTGAAATGAAGCCAAAAGGCGGCCTCGTGGATAGCTCCCGGCTGCGCGTGTGGCCAGGTGAAAAAAAGAGCCCCGAAAATCCGGGGCCTTACAAACTGGAAGATTGCCTTGATTAGCGTCGCTTCGTCTTACTTCTTGGCGTACCAATCGGCGTTCATCGCCGTGAACTGCTGCCACTTCTCCGGAAGATCTTCGAGTGCGAAAATCGCGGTCACCGGGCACACGGGGACGCAAGCGCCACAATCGATGCATTCCACGGGATTGATGTACAGCATTGTCTCGTTTTGGTAGGGCGGCTCATCCTTGCGAGGGTGGATGCAGTCCACCGGACACACATCAACACACGCCGTATCTTTCGTGTTGATGCAAGGTTCGGCAATCACATAAGCCATGCAAACTCTCCTTTGCTTCGGGTAGCGGGCCGGGGTTCGCTTACGTAATGCAGCCGGCGATAGTCCAATAAACTTAGCGCTGCCTGGTCACAAGCAGCATCAAATACATTCTACGCGGTAGTCCCTGGATTCTCAACCGGCCAGGAAAGGCTAGAATGAGAGGAAGAGGGAAACTCATGAGACTCAGATTGGCACTGGCGGGATTGCTGGTGATCGCAGGTTTGGCGTTGGCCGCGGCGCAAACGCCCGCGCCCAAGGACCCGGAACTGATCGACATCCGGGGTTACCAGAAACTTCTCCAGCAATACAAAGGGAAGCCCTTGCTGGTCAACTTCTGGGCGACCTGGTGCGAGCCCTGCCGCGACGAATATCCGATGCTGAACGAACTCGCCAAGCAGTATGCCCCGCAAGGCCTGAAAGTCGTGGGCGTCAGCCTGGACCAGGATGGCGATCTCATCCTCATGCGGCGGTTCCTGGCGCGCTACAAGCCGATCTTCCCCAACTACCGCAAGAAAAAGGGCGAAGAAAACGCTTTCGTGCAGGCCGTTTTTCCCGGATGGAACGGCTCGCTTCCCGCTTCCGTTTTCTATGCGAAGGACGGCCAGCAAATCAGCCACTTTGTGGGCGTCGGCGACCACGACACCTACGAGGCAGCGATCAAGATGCTGCTCTCCAAATAGCAGGCTATTGGAACTTTACAAAGGCACTTTGACCTTGATAGGCGAGTGAAAATGTAGTGGCCGGTCTTAAGACCGGCCACTACAAAAACTAAGCAAAGAAAAAGCGCATCCCTCGCTGCGCTCGAGATGACACTCGTCGGCACTCTTTCGCAACCTGTTCGTATTTGCTAAGGAGATTACCATGCTTGATTTGAAGGGCAACAAAATCACCTATTTCGGACACAGCACCTTTGGACTGACCACGCCCGGCGGTCAATTCGCAATCATCGACCCCTTTGTGATGTCAAATCCCCGGTGCCCGGAAAATCTGAAAAAGCTGGCCCGTCTCGACGCCATTTTCATCACCCACGGCCATACGGATCACATTGGCGACCTTATTGCTTTGGCAAAGCAGTTCAAACCGAGAATTGTCGCTACCTTCGAAACTTATCTCTGGCTAGAATCCAAGAAAACCGGCGCGGAATGCCTTCCCGGCAATAAAGGCGGCTCGCAAAAAGTCGGTGATTTTGAAATCACCATGACCAATGCCTTCCACTCCAACTCTATTGAAGACAACGGCGAGCGCATCTACGGCGGCGAGGCTGGTGGCTACATCGTCAAACTCCCGGGCGGCGTAACGCTCTATCATGCGGGAGACACTGCAGTTTTCGGCGACATGAAACTTATCGGCGAAATCTACAAGCCCGAAATCGCGATGCTGCCGATCGGCGACGTCTTCACGATGGGCCCTCGCGAGGCGGCCGCCGCCACTCGCCTCCTGGGCGTCAAGCACGTCATCCCCATGCATTACGCCACTTTCCCGATGTTGACCGGCACACCCGAAGAACTGCGGGCCGAGGCGGAAGATATCGTTGGGCTGACGGTTCACGCGATGAATCCGGGGGAATCACTTGCCTAAATCAGTGTGATTATTTTGCCCCCAGCGCGCTTGCCGGCAAGATGCCGGCGCTACCCGGCAGGCTCACAAAAACTCGGAGACTACGAACGCAGGAAGTTGCGCACGAAGAAGATCAGATTCGCAGGGCGCTCCGCGAGCCGCCGCATCACGTAGGGAAACCAGTCGCGGCCATACGGAATGTAAATACGCAGGCGGTAGCCGTCGCGTACCAATTGGCGTTGCAGGTCGGTGCGAATTCCGTACAGCATCTGGAACTCGAAATCGTCCTTGGAAATCTGCTTTTCCGCGGCCCAGCGAATTGTTGCCGCGATCATTTTCGGGTCGTGCGTCGCAATTCCGTGATAAAAACCGCTCGGCAGCAGCATACGCATCAGGCGAGTGTAGTTGCCATCCACATCGGCTTTCCTCGGATAAGCGACCTCCACGTCCTCCTTGTAGGCGCCCTTGCACAGGCGGATGCGGCAGCCAACGGAGAGCAGGTCGTTGACATCACTTTCGCTGCGGTAGAGATACGACTGGATCACGGTGCCGACGGCCGGCGTTTGCGCGCGAACGCGTTTCACAAGGTCCACGGTGCGGTCCGTATATGCGGAGCCTTCCATGTCAACCCGCAGAAAGCTGTCGTGCGCCGCGGCCCGCTCGGCGATCGAAAGCACCAGGCCTTCGCAAAATTCGGCGGAAATATCCAACCCCAGTTGTGTCAGTTTGCAGGAAACGTTGGCGTGCAGGCGTTCCTGAGCGATGCGGTCGAAGATTTCAAGGTAGGCGTCCCGCGCCTTCTGCGCGTCGGCGGTGGTGCCGACGTTTTCCCCAAGATAGTCGAGGGTGGCGTGCATTCCCGCATCATTGCAGACGCGCGCTACTTGCAGCGCCTCTTCGAGGGTTTCGCCCGCGACAAAGCGGTGAGACATCCGGCGCGTGGTGGCGTTGGTGGTGACCCAGTGGGCAAAACTTTTGCTTTCGGAGAGCTTCAGCAGGATCGAACGCAACATGGACCATTCGATTATGCCCGGAGTTAGGCCGGGAGGCCAGTCGCGCGCTAGTCTTTGTGCCCTTCGAGAAACTTTTCCGCATCCAGGGCGGCCATGCAACCGGAACCCGCCGCGGTCACAGCCTGGCGGTAGCGGTGATCCTGAACGTCGCCCGCCACAAACACACCGGGGACATTGGTCAGGGTTCCGTGGCGGGGAATAATGTAACCGTTTTCGTCGGTGTCCAGCTTGCCGCGAAACGCCACGGAATTCGGGGTGTGGCCGATGGCCACGAAAATTCCGTGCAGTTCGATTTCCCGTTTCTCGCCGGTTTTGGCGTGCTTCAGGCGTACACCAGTAACCACTTTTTCGGGAGAAAGAATTTCTTCCACCACATACGGCGTAACAAACTCCACTTTTTCGTTGGCCCGCGCCCGGTCAATCATAATTTTCGACGCGCGAAACTCATCCCGCCGGTGGATCAGGTACACCCGGCTGGCGTAGCGCGAAAGAAAGTTGGCCTCTTCCATTGCCGAGTCGCCGCCGCCAACAACCGCAAGCGGCTTGCCCCGGAAAAAATATCCGTCGCAGGTGGCGCAAGTGGACAAACCGCGCCCAATCAGTTCCTTTTCGCCCTCTAATCCCAGCAATCGCGCCGTGGCACCCGCGGCGACGATCACCGATTGCGATTCGTACGTATCTTTCCCCGCGGTAATTTTGAAGGGGCGGTTCGTCAGGTCGACTTCCGTCACCGCTCCGGCCTTGAATTCCGCGCCGAACCGCTGGGCCTGCTTGCGCATGTTTTCGATGAGTTCCGGCCCCATGATTCCGTCGGGAAAACCGGGATAGTTCTCCACGTGCGTGGTCAGCGAAAGCTGCCCGCCGGGCTCATGGCCGTCCAGGACGAGAGGCTTCAGATTGGCGCGCGCCGAGTAAATCGCGGCGGTCAGGCCGGCACATCCACTCCCGATGATTACCACATTGTGCATTGGAAAAAGCTCCATACCTTAGATTCGGAAAGCCAGCCTGCCGGTACACGGCGCAGAGGGTACGAGTTGAAGATTGTAGCATTGTCGCAACAGCGGCGCCGTGTGAAGCGGCGTCGTGTAAGTCCCTCATTGCAGTCTGGATGTTGCCACCGATGTCCGCTGCGCGATTCAGCAGCAAAATTCCAAAGAAGCGGCCAATTTGGCGACCCGTCTACCTTGCCCAAAGCTGGACGCGGCAACACGTCTCTTTTAGAGTAGGGACGCGCTCGAAAGTTACACCGCTAAGGAGCCCTCATGGACCCACGCTACCCCGTTGGAAAATTTGAGATGCCGGGCGCCATCACCCCCGCGCTGCGTCAGGCCGCGATTGAAGAAATTGCCAACGCCCCGGCGAAAGTACGCTCGGCTGTCGCGGGACTCACCGACGCGCAACTCGAAACTCCCTACCGTGAAGGCGGCTGGACCGTGCGCCAGGTGGTCCATCACGTCGCCGACAGCCACATGAACGCCTACGTGCGGCTGCGACTTGCTCTCACAGAAACCGAGCCCCCCATCCGAGCGTACCAGGAGGCCGACTGGGCCCGGCTGGAAGATGCGCAGCATGCGCCGGTCGAAATTTCGCTCAAGATTCTGGAACCTCTGCACGACCGCTGGGTTCGCCTGCTGCGGACGGTCACGCCGGAGCAGTACGCCCGGCCACTCCGCCATTCCGAAGCAGGCCTGAAGAATGTGGATTGGTTGCTCTTTTTGTACGCGTGGCACGGCCGGCACCACACGGCGCACATCACCGAACTCCGCAAACAAAAGGGCTGGAATTAACTTCCTTAACGGCGTGGCGATTCCGCTCACTCTGTCCCAAGGGCTCAACAATTTCCTGTTTGGATGTAGGGTCATTCAGAGATTTCATCGCAGGTCGGCGCGTTTGCTTTGCTTTCCGGAAAAACAGTAACATACGAAGTACATCAAAAAAGGAGAGCACATGGCGCGACCTGCAGGAACGTATGCAATTTTTGAGACTTCGATGGGGAACATTGTTTGCCGGCTGTTTGAAAAGGAAACACCGAAGACGGTTGAAAATTTCATTGGCCTCGCCGAAGGCACCAAGGAATTCAAGGACCCCATCAGCGGCAAAAAAGAAAAGCGGCCTTATTACGACGGCCTGATCTTCCACCGCGTGATTCCGGATTTCATGATTCAGGGCGGATGCCCGCAGGGTGACGGCCGCGGCGGCCCGGGTTATCAGTTCGCTGACGAGTTCCACCCGAGCCTGCGCCATTCGAAGGCTGGAAAGCTCTCGATGGCCAACGCCGGCCCGGGCACCAACGGCAGCCAGTTTTTCATCACCGTGGCGCCCACGCCGCACCTCGATAACCGCCACTCCATCTTTGGCGAAGTCGTGGAAGGCCAGGACATCGCCGACAAAATCTCCAAAACCTCGCGCGACGGGATGGACCGCCCGCGCGTTCCCGTCACCATGAAGGTTCGCATCGAACGCGTTTCCTGAGTTTTGAGGTTGCATGCTCTCGCCCGCGCGCCTTACGCAATTGCTGATGGAATTCGTCTTTCTGCTGCTGGGCGCGCTGGTGATTTGGCTTGCTATCAGCGGTCGGATTTATTTCGATCGCCACGGCGTGGCTTGGCTGGTCCTCAGCGTCGCGCTGATTGCCTGGGGCTTGCTGGCCCTGGCCAGGCCCGGGCAATTCTGGGCCAAGTGGCAGAAATGGAATCGCGGGGGCTCGCTGGTCCTGCTCGGCGTGGTGATGCTTGCCATCTCCCGCGTCCCATTTGATTGGGTCGTCAAACTCCTCGCGGCAGCCGGCGTAATCCTTGTCGCGCGCGGCATCCTTGGCTCTCTCCTCATTTTGCGGCAGCGTTAGCGCTCATTCAGCTATAATGCCGGGCATTCAACGCTTCCCTCCGCTCGGGGGAAAACCTGCCAGCGAACTGCTTTGCCCAGTTCGCATCTTCGAAGAGGAGAACTATCGTGTTCAAAGAATTCAAGGAATTTGCAATGCGTGGCAGTGTCCTGGATCTGGCCGTCGGCGTAATTATCGGCGCCGCGTTCGGAAAAATTGTTTCTTCCCTGGTGGATGACATCATCATGCCGCCGGTCGGACGGCTTTTGGGCCACGTCGATTTCTCGCAGAAATTTATCAACCTCAGTGGTACCCCTTATGAATCGCTCGTGGAAGCGAAAAAGCACAGCGCGGCTACGCTGAATTATGGAGTTTTCATCAATACTGTTATCAATTTCCTGATCGTCGCCTTTGTTGTTTTTCTGGTCGTACGGATGGTCAATCGCTGGATGCCCAAGCCCCCGCCGCCGGTCACTACAAAAGATTGCCCGCAATGCGCCATGGCGATTCCCCTGGCCGCAAAGAAGTGCGGGCATTGCACCAGCGCGGTATAGAAGCAGCTCAAATAGCCGGCGAGTCCTCGCGGAACTTTCTTCAGGGGCAAAAGCCCATATTCTCTGTCGCTTTTGCGTCGGGGCTGAAGCCCCGACCTCCTAAAAACTATTTACTGAGGATGGCGCCGGCACACGGAAAATGTCGGCGCGCCGACATTTAAAGTAAAACTTGAAGCTTATTCTGTTTGGTTAACGGAATATCGGAGAGAAATTTCAAGTCGCGGAAAGAAAAGCAGTTAGGAGTTCGCAGCACGAAGGGCCATCGGAAAGTGGTCGCGTTCGAACGTCTCGTTATGAGAAAGGCATCCTAAATCGCCGGGGGCTTTTGCTTGACGTTGGATTGCAGGTGCGCCTTCAGCCGGGTAATCACGGCTTCTTCCTGGCCCTCTTCCACTTCTTTCATTACCTCTTCCAGCGCAAAGTGCACCACGTCGTGGTGATGCAATTCCAGCGGCGCGGCGGATTCGCTGAAGCGCAGCCACAGGCGATGCAGCAGGTTTACTTCATTGGCGGTCAGGTTCGGCGCGTGCGGCCCAAGGACCTTGTAGACCTTGTCGCCGTTCGCCATGTGAATTTCCAGGTTGAACTGCGGCTTCGGATCGCCCAGTTTTTCCCAAGCGTCGCCGAGATGCCGGGCCTGCTCTTCCGTGGGTTCCTTGGGAGAGTGGCCGACAACGATGGTGCTCGACTGCAGCGAGGTAGCCGCCCGCAAAATCGCGTCCCAGATATCGTTCGCAGCCACAACGGCGAGCCGGATGGTTTTCCCTCGTTTTTCAGCCATCGAGAGGGCCTGGGAAAAGAGGTGCTGCTCGATGCTGCCGAAAAGCTGGTAGGCTTCCAGTTCGTTCTCGCCCGATGCCGCGCGGCGCAGAAGGCGCACATGGAGGACGATTACGTCCCGCCTCCCGGGCTTGATGCGGTCAAGCACATTCGCCAGGTGATAAAGATTGTAGTGGTTGCTCACCGGAACCAGGATATTCCCGGGCTTCGCACCAAGTGCCTCCGGCGTAAGTTCGCCCTCCATCTCGAGATTGAACTGGTCCATTTCAACGTGATCGCCGCCGCGCCGGGCGCGCCGTTCGGAAACGGTGAACACGATATAGAGCAAGACGGAGAAGGCGCCGCCGGCCATCGTTGCGACGGGTTTGGTAAACAAATTGGTGACGGCAATGAGAAACAGCGTGAGGGTAATCAGAATCAACCCAACCGGAACCTGAACGCCGCGGACATAAAAATTGAATGGCACCTGGAAATCGCGATGCCCCGGCTTGGTGTAGCGGAGAACCAACACAGCCAGCCCGTTCATCGCAAAACTCCAGATGACACCGAACGCGTACAGGTTGGCCAGAAAGGTCACATCGCCGCGGCTGATGATGATCGTGATCACCTGCAGGGCAACCACGATATTGATGATGCGGTAGCTGGTGCCGTATTTCCGGTGCGGTTGCCGGAACCAGGAGCTCAGCACCCCATCCTCGGAGACGCGGTTCAGCACACCGTTTGAGCCCACAATCGCCGTGTTCACCGCGCCGGCGAGAATCAGCGTGCCCACCACGACCACAAATCCGTGGAAGATGAGGCGCGCATACATCGGGCCTTGCAAGCTCATCGCCAGGCCGCCGATCAGATTCTGCAGGTAGGTCTCGCGAACCGAGTCGGGAATAATCATCACCGCGAAGAATGAGACCAACGAAGTGAACACCAGGCTGTAAACGAAAATCACCAGCCCGGCCTTTTTCAAATTCGGAAGTTTTGGATGTTCAATTTCCCGGTACACCTGCGCGAGCGATTCCTCGCCGCTCATGGCCAACACCGAATGGCCCAGCGCGATGAAGATGGCCACGATACCGAACATGTGCGGCAGGCTGCTGTGCGCTAGCCATCCCAAGGCGCTCTCGCTCAACCTGAGGTTTCGGGGGTGGGGAAAGGGTGGCAGTGACGAATGACGCAAGAGCGCGGTGTAGATGCACCAGGTAATCAGGATCACCACCATGACCGTTACCAGCTTCATGATGTGTAGAGCTTTTTCGCTCGACTCCGGGATCCCCTTGGTGTTCTCCCACCAGAAATACAGCGTCACCACGATTGCAAAGCTCGCGCTAACAAAATCAATGGAACCCAGGGAGAGCGGCCCGCTTACGTGAAAATATTGCAGGAGTTCGCTGATCAGTCCGGCCAGATACTGCCCCGCCGCCACGCCGCTGATCGGTCCGGTCAGGATGTAGTCGAACATCAGCGCCGAAACGCTGAATTTCGCCAGAGTCCCACCCAGCGACTGCTTCACCGCCCGGTACACCCCGCCCCGGACGAACATGCTGCAGCTTTCCACATAAACCGCGCGGACCGCGTAGGAAAACAGCATGATCGCGAGGATGAACCACGGCGCGGCTTTGCCGATGTAGCCTTCGGCCTCGCCTCCGGCGTAGTACGCCGACGAAGCAAGGTCGTTTAGTACGATGGCGGCCGCGCGCCAGAAGGATATGAAGCTCAACAGCGCCGTGGTCGCAATTAAGACGCGCGGAATACCGCTGCTCTGGCTGCCCTTGGCAGCCGGGCTTTGGGGAGTGCTGCTCATTTACGGGTAATTAGACCTGCAGATTCTAATGCTCCCATTTTTCGAGAGACAAGTCCAGCAAACGCCGCCCGCCTAAACGGTTTTTTGCTGGGATTTTTCCGGAGTTTCGCGAAACGCGCGGGCGCATTCCTCGCAGGGGCAAAGCGTGCGCAAGTAATCGTAGCTGAAGATTCCCGTGGAGTGGCCGTCCGTGAAACTGATCTGCACGGCGTAGTTTCCGACCTGGGTGGCGCCCTGCGCCCGCGGCTTAGGCTTGTACATCGGAAGAAGTGGCGACGACAGCAGATTGACGGCAGGCATCGCCTCTTTTTTTGCTCGCTCGTCGTTGCACGTCGCGCACGGGCACTGGTCGCGCAGATACGTGAAATCGTAGTGGCTGGAATGCCCGTCGGCCCAGGTGATGTCCACACCCGCGCCGGTCTTCACGTGAATTTTTACCGCGGTCGGCTTCTTGCGTTGATCGATAGGTGTCGGCATCTAGAAAAATCTTTCCTCTCGCGTTCCTTGGTCTAACAGGTTGTTGAAAAACGCCGCACAGGCTGTCTTCAGGGGCTAAAGCCTGTTGAAATTATAGCCTTTACGCCGGGGCTGAAGCCCCGGCCTCCTAAAGAAAAGGAAAAAGATTCTTTCAGCAACCTGCTTGGCTCTTTATTCGAGCGCTTTCAAAAGGCGCCCGCCCCGTAAAAACGTTCGGGGCTCAAACAACGCGCCTCAGAAAGCGGCCGCTACATTTTCTACGCCCTTAATCATTTCCCTTTTTGTGGTCGCAACATTCGCCCGGCGGAATCGGGTTGCCGTGCGGGCAGGTTTTTGGATGGCCCAGAAACGAGCAGATGCGCTGGTCCAGCTCCGGGCTGATGATGTGCTCGAACTTGCAGGCCTCACTGTGCACTTCCTGATCTTCGATGCGGAAGGTGTCCTTGAAGAGCCGCTCGGCCAGACGGTGGCGCCGCACCACATCCCGCGCACGCTGCGTTCCTGTTTGCGTGAGATGCACGTCGCCGTTCTGCAATTCGATCAAGCGCAAATCCGACATGCGCGCGAGCAAACGCGAAACCGGCTCGGCTGCGATCACCGGAAGCTGGCCCGCGGGCCCTTCGGAGCGCAGAAGTTCCTTCTGGGCGGGCTTGCCGTGTTCGCCGCAAATCCAGATCTGCTCGAGCAGGTGATCGAAGCGAATTTCGTCGTCGCTCGAAACGGGCGTGCAGCAATCGGCGGTGTTCGCGAGAGGGCAGGCCATCGGATGATTCGGACCGTGCAACGCAGTGTCAAATGAAAGATGCCCGTGGGCCAGTTCGATGCGCCGGTCGGCTTGCTGCGCGATGTCCGGGTCGTGCGTGACCATCAGGATTGTGTGTCCCGCGCTGTGAAGTTCGCGGAAAAGTCCGAGTACGATCTCTTCGTTCGCCTCGTCGAGGTTGCCCGTCGGTTCATCGGCCAAAATTAGTTTCGGCTGGTTGATCAGCGCCCGCGCAATCGCGACGCGCTGCTGCTCGCCGCCGGAAAGCTGTGAAGGCAGATGCGTCAGCCGGTGACCCAGTCCCACGCGCTTCAGCGCTTCCGCGGCCTGCCCTTCGTCCGTCACGCTGTGAAAATACTGGGCCAGCATCACGTTCTCGAGCGCGCTCAGGTACGGCACCAGGTGAAACTGCTGAAACACGAAGCCAATCTTCTCCGCGCGGTAGCGCACCAGATCGTTTTCGGAGAGTTTGGCCAGGTCCACGCCATCCACAATCACGTGGCCCGACGTCAGCGTATCCAGCCCGCCCAGAATATTGATCAGCGTAGTCTTCCCGGAACCGGACGGCCCCATCAGCGCCACCCATTCGCCCGCCTGGAAGTGGAAGGAGATGCCGCTCAACGCGCGCTGTGTGCTGTACTCCTTCACCAGTGATTCAATGCGCACTTGCGCGTTCACGCTTCACCTCGAAACACACTTGCAGGCCGTACGCTCGCCAATCGGCGCAGGGGAAATGCGCTGGCAATCGAGACAAGGATGGTGATACCTACAGAAACAGGATACACAATCCAGCGCGGCTGCGCAGCCACGCCAAACACCGTTTTCCCCAGCCAGATGGAGCCCACAATGCCGACCGCCGAGCCAATCAGCCCGCCCACAATGCCCATCAGAATCGCTTCCGCCAGGAACAGCCGCACCACGCGGCGCACGGAGCCGCCAATCGCCTTCATCAATCCGACGTCATTTTTACGCTCCATCGCCACATTGCTCATGCCCGCCATCACGCAGAGCGAAGTCAGAAGCAGCACGATGATCACCGTGGTCGAAAGCAGGCCGCTGATGCGGTTGTAAAGTTTTCCCTCGGCTTCGGCGAGTTGCTTGATGCCGTGCATGTCGGCGCCCGGCAACTGTTGCGACAGTGCGGAAATGAAGCGGTTAATCGAATCCGGCGTGCCGGTCACACTGAGCTGCACCAGGCTGATGCGTCCCGGCAGATCCGCCAGCATTTGCGCCGCGGCAAGCTTGGTGAAAATCTGCGTGTCTTCCGCGCCGCCCGTGGCCACGACCGCGAACACCTTGCACGTCGCTTCCCTGCCCTGGTTGTGCAGGTGCAGTGAATCCCCAACGTGCACTTTGAACTGTGCCGCAGCCTTGGCGCCAACTTCGCACGCCGCTGGATCTTTCTCGAGCTCGGCGGAATATTCCGTTCGCCGGCCGGGCCGCACTAGCGTCAAGCCCTGCCCTTCGGTGCCCGCGATCACGGCGGGCTGCCGATGAATCTCGCCCGCCTTCGCCACCTCGGCAATCACGTAAAGAAATGCCACCGCAGGCACAGGCTTTCCGGAATTTTCCGCGGGCAAGCCTGTCAACAATGCCTGATCTAATGTGCCGCCGCTTGAATTTGCATTCGCATCGCGAGGAGCGACGATCACATTCGCTCCGAGCGCGCGAAATTCCGTCGTTAGCCTTCGCTTGGCGTCAATCTGCAAATTCAGCAACGCCGAGGTGATCGCCGCACCCGCTCCGAGCGCCAGCAGAATCACAAACAGCCGGCCATAATTCGCGGTGATTAGCCTGCGAACGATTCGCCAGAACATTGGGGAGTCACCCATCACTCGCCTCTCAGAATGGGCGCCGGGTCATACTGCGAAGCGCGGCGCAGCGGATAAGCGCTTCCGAGCAGCGTGATGAGCGACGCAAGCACCAGCACAATGAACAGCAGGAAAAGTTTTGGCTCCGGCGTGAATCCGAATATCCTCTGCCCCAACAGGCGCGCCAGCAGGATGCCCACCGCGTAACCGATGCCGCCGCCGACAAACGCTACCAACAACTGCTCCGCCGCGAGCAGCACGCCTACCAACCCGGAGCCCGCTCCGAGCGCCTTCATTAATCCAATCTCCGTGCGCCGCTCGATCACCGAAGCCGCCGCCGATGCGCCCACCGCCAGCGCCGCCGCCAGCAGTGCCGCAAAGGTCACCAACCACAGCAGAGTGCGTACGCGCGTCAGAATCGTGCCTTCGCCTTCGGCCACTCGGCGAATCACGCGCACCTCAGTCCCCTTTAACTCCTGGCTGATCTGTAGCGCAATCGCCGAAATATACGGGGAGCAATACCAACGGTCGAATTCCGCCGGCGTCATGGTCTTCGGATCCTTGCGCCCAAACGCATCTTCCGGCTTGGTCAGTGCGCTCACATACAGTCGACGGTATTGTCCCGGCTTGCCAGCGAGACTTTGCGCTACATCGAGCGGCACGACGATGGCGTCATCTTCGGGTCCGCCCGTGTCCAAAATACCCACCACTTGTAAAACGAGCTCCTGATTTCCATCCAACGTGTAGGTGAACAAATTACTCCCGGGCTTCAATTTATCATTGGCGACGACTCCTCCGCTGGCTGGCAATTCACGCCCCCGACGAACACCAAGTGCCGCGACAAGATTTTTCCCAATCACACATTCATTCTTGCTTTCCGCAAACCAGCGGCCTTCTTTCAGTTGCCACCAGGGATTCGTCTTTTCAATTCCTGTCACGTAAGTCGTGCCGTCTGGAATCTTCACTTCATGGTTTACCCACGTACCGATGACTGTGTACGCGGGTCCCGGGGGAGGGTCGACAAGAGAGTCTCCGCCAAATGAATCTGCTTTGACTTGCACTTCCAGAATTGGCGCAAACGCCTTGATGTTGAAGCGCCAGAAAATTGTTTTTAGTTTTCCGAGGTCTGCTTCCGGGAGGTATGCGCCCGCGTTTGCGGGGCGGTAATCCACGCCGCCAATTTCCAGAGGCAGCGAGTCCGCCTCCGGCGTCACCAGCAGGTTTGCGCCCAGGCTGCGAAACTCCTGCGCCAGCCGGTCGCCCACGTCCAAAGACACGCTCAGTGCCGCGGTGGCCACAGCCATCCCCAAGGCGAGGGCGGCCAGGGTCAGCATTTTGCGTTTTGGTCGGCGCGTGAACGAGTCGGCTACGAGTCGAAGGAACATTTATTTATGCGGATTGGTGAGCGCGCCAAATCTCCTATCGCGGAATCTCTTCCGCAGATTTGGTCACCGACGAAACATCAATGACCACATCGTCGCCCTTTACCTGCGACGTAAACCCGATTGGATTGCACCCGCCCTTCCCCCCGATCGACGGAATATAAATCGCCGAGGCGCAGTGCCGGCAGATTACGTTTTGTCCGTCCTGGCGGTAGCCTTCGGCTCCGCAGATGAGGCAGGCATCCAGTGCCGTTCCATAGCCGTTGGGTTTCTTGATGACCATGAACCGGATCGTCGCCCCGTTGGCCTTCAGCGTGAAGAGATGCAGATTGCCATCCTGCACTTCGGCCACAGGAACCTTCACGATGCCATTCACCGCTTCCACCGCTCGCGACTGCGGCGGCGCCGAATTCACCTTCGCGTAAATAAAATCCGCGGTCAGCGCGAGGATCACCGCGAGGCTCATACTCGCGGCGGCGATCATCCACCGTCGCTGCCGCCGATTTTGCGATTCCATCAGGCGGCGTTCCGCGTCATTCGCCACAGCGGTAGTTGCCTTGTTGTGCGAAGCCGCCTGCCACTCGCGGATAATCATCAGCGCGGCCGCTCCGAACACAAATACGAAGAAGAAAAGTTCGTTGGCCACGATTGGACCCAGCACGGCCATCTCCGTCTTGCTCGAAGGCAGCCATTGCGCCTCGCTCAGTTCGTGGAGCCCTGTGACGCCCAGTTGCAGCGCAACCAGCATTAGGATCCAGCTGGTCACCGCAAAGAACCGGTGCAGCGGCACTTTCAACGTCCCCTTGAAGAAGAACAGACCCACTGCCACCGCGGCTCCGATGCCCGCAATCGTTCCAATCCAGGTCTGCAAGCCTTCGGTTGAAAGCTCGACCGCGCGCAGAATCAGCGCCAACTCCGCTCCCTCTCTCACCACCATCAGGAATACGAAGAGTCCAAGGCCCCAACCCGCAGCTGAACCTGCTCGCGCCGCGTAGGATTCCACCTTTTCTTCAATTTCTTTTTTCAGATGCCGGGCAATGCGGTTCATCCAAATAATCATGGTGACCACGAAGAACGCCGCCACCAGCAACAGCAACCCTTCAAACCCGTCCTCGTTGATATTGAATCGCTCCAGGGCAATAGCCACGGCAAGGCTCAGCGCCACCGCCGCCGCCACACCACCCCACACAAATCGGACCAGATGAGTCCTATTGGTTCGCGAGAGGTAAACAAGGATAATCCCAACGATGAGGGAAGCTTCGACGCCCTCACGCAGGGCAATAAGGAAGGCAGAAAGCACGAGGACTCCAGTTGAAAATGATTTGCAACAACGATTTCAGTTTACCGCCTTCCTCTCTACCCCGTCAAGGGCACGCCCTTTCCTTTGACACGGTAGAATGGTGGCTTGCGTCTATCTACTAGAATGAGAAGACCGCCACTTACCGCGATCACCGCCCTGCTGCTCTCCTGGGCGCTTGTCTGCCCGACCCTGCCGGCGCAAGACCCGCAGTCCCCCGATGCGAAACGCGACGCCGAGCGCTCCTTCGTGAAACCCGATCCCAAGCTCGCGAAGAAACTCCTCGAGCAGGCGACCAAGGAAGAGGCCGCCGGCGATTATATCCGCGCCCTGAGCGATTACGAGGAAGCGGCGCGGTACGCCCCGTTTGACGTCACCATCGTCGGCAAAGGCACGGCCCTTCGCTCGCGCCTCTTGCGCGAGCATTTGGACGGCGCCGAGCGCCTGGCTGTGGAAGGCAATATTGACGGCGCCACGGAGCAGCTTTCCGCCGCGTTGGAAATTGATCCCGGCAACCCAGCGATTCTCGAGCGCCTGCAACAGATCGGCTCCATGAAGGAGACACCGACGGGCCAACGGCGTGCGGAGCCGGCAGAGGGCTTGCCCCAACTTGCTCCGGAGAAAACCAACAAGAGCTTCAATTTGCAGACCGACGTGAAATCCGCCTACGAGCAGGTCGCCCAGGCTTTCGGCTTGAAGGCCTCGTTCGATCCTGATTTGCAAGCGCGCAACACACGGCTGCGCCTTGAGGACGTCGATTTTTATACTGCGATGAAAGTGATGGGGATTGAAACCGGCACTTTCTGGAACGCCGTGGACTCGAAACAGTTTTTTGTCGCTGCGGACACCGCGGAGAAACGCCGCTTGTTTGATCCCGAAATTGAACAGACCTTTCCGCTGACTTCCTCGGTAACTACCGCGGAGGTCGGCGAGGTGGTCCGCGCCGTCCGCGAACTCACCGGCATCACGCGCGTGAGCCAATCCAACTCGAACCATTCGATCACGGTCCGCGGGACCGTGCAGCGCGTGCGTCTCGCCGATGAAATCGTCCGCAATCTCGAACACGGACCGGGCGAAGTGCTGCTCGAGATCGATCTCCTGGAAGTAGATCGCACAAATGCCAGAAATCTCGGGATCACGTGGCCCACAAGCCAGCAGATCGTGCCGGTCCCCGCCAATCTTGCCAACTCCCTGCGCTCCGCACCGAGTTTAACCGCGTTGCTGACACTGCTTGCCCAGGTTTTCGGCGGCCCTGCGGGTGCGCTGGCGAGCGGCGGCATCTCCAGCCTTGCCTCTTCCATTCCCGCGGTAGCCGCCATCGGCGGCGGGAAGAGCACTTATCTCCTCGTCCTTCCCACCCTTTCGGCACAATTTTCGGAAGCACTCTCTCTTGTCCATAGCGGCAGGCAGATTTTGCTGCGCGCGCAGGACGGCAAGCCGGCCACGTTCTTTGTTGGCGACCGCGTGCCCATCACTCTTTCGCTGCTATCGGGCAGCCTGGGCTCGACCGGCTTTACCCCTAATCCTGGCGGGACCGGGGTCACTATTCCAACCCAGCAATTTACGGTAGGTACGAATCCCGTCGCCATGGTCACGGCGGATTTTCGCAATGCGGGAACACAAGACCTCGCCGTCGTCAATCAGACCGATAACACGCTGACGATCCTGCTGAATCAGGGGACCGGCGCGGTTCCCCAATTTGCGCAGCCGACCAGCGGAATTGGCCTGGTGTCGCCCGTGTCTCTCGGAACCAAGTGGACCAGTTCCACTCCGGCCCCGGCACTGGCCACGGGAAGCCTCAATGCGGCGTCCACAGCCGTAAACAACGACAATTTTGCGGATTTGCTGGTGACCGATCCGGTGGGAAACGCCGTTATCGTGCTTCTCGGCGATGGCGATGGCAGCTTCAAGAATCCTGCCGCTCCGATTACCGTGGGGAATCAGCCCAGCTCCATCGCGGTCGGCACATTTAATTTGAAAAATGGCGATTCCAACCCGGGCTTCGTGGTCACCAATTTCAAGGACAGCACTCTTTCCGTGTTCAACGGCAATGGCGATGGCACCTTCACCGAGGTAACCGGCTCACCCTTCGCCTTGCCTTCCTCGGCCGCCGGGCCGGTGGCGATGACCGTTGCCGACTTCAACGGCGACGGCAATCCGGATCTCGCCATCGTCAATCAGACAACCAAAAACGTCACCATACTCGCGGGAAATGGGAACGGCACGTTCACACAATTCCCGAATTCTCCGCTCGCCACCGGAAATCTCCCTGTTGCCATCACGTCCGGCGCGCTCAGCGGCAGCAACGGCCCGGCGCTCGCCATCGTGAATCAGGAGGACAACTCGCTTTCCGTCTATCTCGGAAATGGCGACGGCACGTTCGTCGCGGCATCGCAATCGCCGCTCGCGACCGACACGACTCCCAGCGGCGTCGCGATTGCCGACCTCGCCCAGTCCTCCACGGGAGGCATCGCGGTGACTAACACGGCCGTCGGCACCGTCACAGTTTTCGCCGATCTGGGCAGCGGTTTGTTCGCCAGCGCGATTGAACCGGGCGCCGGCACCAGTCCCGACGCCATCCTCGCCGGCGCTTTCACCGGCAGCTCCTTTCCGGACATCGTCGTCACCAACAACATCGCCGGCGCGGCCGGCCAGGTGACGCTGGTCGAAAGCCCTGCCAGCCTTATTTCCAATCCCGCCATTACCCAGACGCCGTACCCCGGCTCCGAATACGAGGACGTCGGCATAAAGATCAAAGCCACACCGCAATTGCACAACACCAAGGACGTCACGCTGCAGCTCGAATTTGAGATTAAGGCGCTCTCCGGAAACAACGTCAACGGCATTCCGGTGATTTCCAACCGCACCGTGACGCAAACCGTGCGCCTGAAGGAAGACGAAACTTCACTTGTCACCGGCGTGCTCAGTGAGAACGAAACCAAAGCCCTCTCCGGTATTCCCGGCCTCGCCCAGTTGCCCGGGATCGGCTACGCCTTCGGCACCCGCAACAATTCGTTCACCAGCGACGAATTACTTTTCCTCATCACGCCTCGCCGCGTCCGTTCGCCCTTTCATGAATCCAAAACGATTTACGCCGGAACCGGCGAGCCCACCGGCCGTGGCCAAGGCGGCGCGGCTGCCCCTGCAAGCGGGCGCCCGGATCAGGAGCCAACTCCTGCACCTGCTCAACCTCCGGCGGAAACGCCTACTCCGGCACCAACGACACCGCCCGCCGCGCAGCCACAGCCGCAACCCGGCGCTCCACCGGCTCAACAGCCACCGGCAAACCAGCCGCCGCAAAATCAGCCGCCACAAACACAACCTGAAATTCCGTTGCAGCAACCGCCCGGTTAAAATTCCGCCAGGCGTGGGGCGTACACTCTAAAATTGTCGGCTTGGGAAGAAATCGTTCAGGGCAGTGGATCAAACACAACGACCGGCTGGTACGTCCGCGGCACCACCGCTTCGGCGATGGCAATCAACTTATTTTCCTGGCTGAACACGCGCAACCGCGGCGGCTGAGCTTCTTCGGTGTCAAGATGCGTTGTGGCCCCCGGCGGCAGTTCCACGCGTCCCGGTTTCAGCTGTGAAGGCATCACGGTGAATTTCGCCCCGTGACGAATTTTCTTTTCCAGCACCGGCAACACATTGGTTCGCGGAAAATTGGGCAATAGATGCTCCAATGGAATCAGGCAGGACTCGAACTTGCCGTCCTTCTTCGCCTGCGCCAGCTCTTCGAGGCTGATGGTCTGATCCAGCGAAAATTCTCCCACCGCTGTGCGGCAGATTTCCGCCAGATGCGCCCCGTATCCCAGTTTCTGTCCCATGTCGTGCGCCAGCGACCGGATATAGGTCCCCGAAGAACACTCAATCGAAAACCGCGCAATCGGTCCTTCTATATCCGTCAACCGGTATTCGAAAATTTCCACCGGCACCGCTTTCAGTTCGACCACCTGATTCTTGCGGGCCAGTTCATATGCCGGGCGCCCATGAATCTTTTTCGCGGAAAAAATCGGCGGCATCTGGTCGAACCGCCCCGTGGATTCCGCCGCTAACCGCTCCAGCACTTCCCGTTCCAGCACCGGGGCAGCATCCGGGCCGGCCGCCTGCCCTTCCGAGTCAAACGTATTTGTGGCGTAGCCAAAGCGGAAGCCCGCTGTGTATCGCTTGCGCCGCCCGGTATAAAAACGTACAAAGCGTGTGGCTTTGCCCAGCAACAATACCAGGACGCCGGTCGCCAGCGGGTCCAGCGTGCCCAGATGCCCGATCTGGCGGAATCCCGCCAGATGCCGCACCGCATCGACAATGTCGTGCGAAGTCTTGCCCTGCGGCTTGTTGATGACCAGGGCGCCGTCAAACGGTGCGGGTTGTGGTTGACGCGGCATTGAGTCGTCGTCCAAAAATTGTAGTGGCCGACCTTAAGGTCGGCCACTACACAAGAACTTTTTCTGAAACTTGTTCCGCCGGGAGTTCAAGGGTTCGGTTCCGGCTTATCGGCCTTATCCAACTTCATCTGCTTCAAAAGCTGTTCGATGCGCTCCACGTGCTCCTGCGAAAGATCCAGGGTGAAGTGCAAATCCGGCACGCGCCGCAACTGCAATCTTTCCACAAGTTCATGCTTGATGTATCCCGAGGCATGTTCCAGCGCTTTGATGGCGTCCGTTTGCTCCCGCGAATTCTCCGTCCGCACACTGACGTACACCCGCGCGTGCTTCATGTCGGGCTGCACGCGCACTTCGCTGACGCAAACGTTTCCTTCCAGCCGCGGGTCTTTCAATTCGCCCACCAGCATGGCGTTCAGCTCATGAGCGATTTCCTCGCCCACGCGCAAATGACGATGATGATCAGGACTCATTTCCGTGCTTTTCCTCGACTTCGCTTCGGTGTTTGATGCTATCAGCGAGCTATTGGCTTTAAGGCGTAAGTCTCCGGCTATAAGCCATAAGCTGTAAGCCTTAAGCCGATCGCCGCGTACCAAGGTCTGAGAGCCTATGGCTTAGGGCTTTTCAAAGAATCTCCACCGCATGGCCCACCACCATCGGCCCCAATATCACGTCGGCTTCTGCTAAAACCTTTTGCAGCGCCTCTTCCACGTGGTGCTCTTCATTCGAAAGCGTTACCACGCCGACGACCGAGCGCTGCCACGTATCCTCGAAATCCAGTTCGGCCACCGCCACATTAAAGTGCGCGCGCAATCGATCTTTCAGGCTGCGCAGCACCTGCCGCTTATCCTTCAGCGACTGCGCATCCGCGATATGCAACTCCAGTGTGAGTAATCCGACGGGCATGGCAAGCCACCCTCAGGCCGGGGAGCCTGATGCATCGCTTCTATTTGCGTGCGGCGGAGGATCCCTGGGCAGCGGCTTCGGCGGCGGACAGCTTGGTCACCTGGAAACATTCTAGAGTGTCACCAATCTTGACGTCGTTGAAGTTCGCAATGACTATGCCGCATTCAAATCCCGTGCGCACTTCGCTGGCGTCGTCCTTAAAGCGCTTCAGCGAGCTGAGTTTCGAGGTGTAGATCACCGCGCCATCGCGCACTACGCGAATCTGCGAGTCGCGCTTGATCACGCCGTCCGTGACGTAGCAGCCGGCCACGGTGCCCGACCCCTTGATGCGGAACGTGTTGCGCACTTCCGCGCGGCCGACGTAAGTCTCCTGGAAAACAGGTTCCAGCAGGCCTTCCATGGCTTTCTTAATCTCGTCGGAAACTTCGTAAATGATGTTGTGCGTGCGGATGTCCACTTTTTCCTGCTGCGCGAGATCCTGCGCCTTGCGATCCGGGCGCACGCCGAATGCGATGACGATGGCACCGGAGGCCGACGCGAGGAGGATGTCGTTTTCGGTGACCGTTCCGACGCCGGCGCTGATAATTTTCAGTTTTACCTGGTCGGTCGAAAGTCTCGGCAGCATTTCTTCCAGCACTTCTGCCGAGCCCTGCACGTCAGCCTTGATCACAATCGGAAGCTCTTTCACTTCCCCGGCCTTCAACTGCTCGTGCAACTGGTCCAGTGTGATGCGGCTGCCGGCGCTGGCGCGCAATGCCGCGTCGCGCTGCTTGGACTGCCGGAATTCCACCACGTGGCGCGCCTTCGCTTCATCGGTAACCTGGAAATGATCGCCGGCTTCGGGAACACCCTGAAGCCCGAGCACTTCGACCGGTGTGGATGGCGGCGCGGTTTTCACCGGGCGCCCGTGATCGTCGAACATTGCGCGCACCTTGCCGAACACCGAGCCGACGATGAAAAAGTCGCTGTTGTTGAGCGTGCCGTTCTGAACCAGCACCGTGGCGACCGGGCCGCGGCCCTTGTCCACGCGGGATTCCAGAACCGTTCCGCTCGCCGGGGCATCGGGATTTGCCTTCAATTCGCGCAAATCCGCCACCAGCAAAATAATTTCCAGCAACTTGTCGAGATTTTTCTTCTGCTTTGCGGAGACTTCGACAAATTCGGTCTCGCCGCCCCATTCCGCGGGCATCAATCCGAGATCTGAGAGCTGCCGCTTGACACGCTCCGGCTGCGCTTCCGGCTTGTCAATTTTGTTGATCGCCACGATGATCGGCACGTTCGCCGCCTTCGCGTGGTCGATCGCTTCGCGCGTCTGCGGCATCACGCCGTCGTCAGCCGCAACCACCAGCACGACGATGTCGGTAACTTTGGCGCCGCGCGCGCGCATCCGCGTAAACGCTTCGTGGCCCGGCGTATCCACGAACACCACGCTCTTTTCGCCCACCTGGACCTTGTAGGCGCCGATGTGCTGGGTGATGCCACCGGCTTCGCCCGCCGCAACGTCCTCCTGGCGGATGGCATCGAGCAGACTGGTCTTTCCGTGGTCGACGTGGCCCATCACCGTAACCACCGGCGGCCGCGGCTTCAGATTTTCCCTAGTCTCTTCCTTCGCGACTTCGAGAACCATTTCTTCTTCGAGAGACACGACGCTGACCACGCCGTTAAACGATTGCGCCAGGTCTGTCGCCGTCTGCACGTCCAATGCCTGGTTGATGCTGGCGAACACGCCGCGATCCAGCAGGGTCTTCAAAAGATCCTTGGCGCGCACATCCAGCTTTTCCGCGAGTTCGCGGATCGTGATGCCTTCCGTCAACGTGATATCGCGCGGCGCGCGCGGTTCCGGCGGCGCGATTGCGGCCGCGGCCACGCCGCGACCGCCTGCTCCCGGACGCTGCCGCGTCGGGTGCAGCTTGCGCTCGCCTTCCATCTCGCGCTTGTCCGCCATCGGACGCTGGCGCTGTTGCGGCTTGCGCGCATAAAGCGGTTTGCCGGGCTCCGCCTTGGACGGCTTTTCGGAGAACGGCGAAGGCAACATTCCAGGACGAGCACCGGGTGTGCGGGGTCCGGGACGCGCGCCGGAAGGCGCTGCTCCTGGACGCGGGCTAAAAGTTCGTCCAGCACCGCCGGGTCCACCAGGACCTCCCGGCCCTGAGGGGCGCGGCGTAAAGGGACGTCCACCCTGGCCGCCCGATTGTTGTGGGCGCATCGGCTGGCCCGGCCGCGGGCCACTCGGCCGGCGGTCGCGGTCTCCCGGCGCAGTTCCGGGAACTGGCCCGCGGTTTCCCGTGGGCATGGGACGAAGAGGTTGTTGCGGGCGCGGCGCACTTGCCGGCGCGCCAGAACGCGCGGCTTGCGGTTGCGAACCCGGTTGCTGCGGACGCGATTGCGATGGAGGTGCTCCACCGGGGCGTGCCCCAGGCTGCTGGCCCGGAGCGCGAGTCGTCGGATGCGTAGGGCGCAAAGGTTGTTGAGGTGCAGGACGCGGTGCGCCGGAAGTCGCGGGAGTTGCTGGCGCAGCGGGCCGCTCTGCCGCAGGCGCCGCTGGCGCAGTCGTCACAGCCGGTGACGGCGCAGCGGGTTTCGCCACGGGAGTTGCTGGTGCAGGAATTGTGGTTGGCGCGGGCACCGCATGCGAAGGCGCTGCAGGCGCGGCTTTCACAGCCGCGGGTGCTGGAGCATGTGGTGCTGCCGGAGCCGCCGCTGGCGCTGGGGCCGCCGGCTTCGCCGCCAAAGGCGGATGAACCGACGCAGGCGGAGCAGCAACAGGAGCCGCTGCCGGAGGAGCTGGCCTTCGCGAAGCTGCCTTCGCCGCCGCTTCTTTCGCCGAGCGTTCGGCTTCCGCCGCGCTTTCGGCGTCCGCTACACCCTGCAAATGATGCTTAACCTTTTCCGCGACATCGGCCGGAATCGAACTGGAATGCGTTTTCTTCTCCGTAACGCCAAAACCAGCCAAAAGGTCAATGATGGCTTTCGCCTTGACCTCGAGTTCGCGCGCGAGCTCATTGATGCGTACTTGATTTGCGTCGCTCATGCTTCTTAGGAACTTTTCTCTTCCTGCTGCTCCGCCGGACTTTCCTTCTCCGTGGATGCAGCGGCTTCAGAGTTAGCCTCCGAAGCGGATTCCGTTGTTGCTGAAGTTTCCGACTCGCTCGCGGCTTCGGCGGGACTTTCGCCTGATGCCTCAGTTGCGGTTTCCGCCGCTGGTTCGGCCGCGCCCTCGGTTGCCGGGGTCTCTTCGCCGTTTTCGTCCGTGGTCTCGACCGGCGTGGCCGCGGCGTCGCCGCCTTCATAGAAGCGGTTCACAGCCTGATAAATCTTGTCCACCATCTTTTCGCCGATACCCGGAATTTCCATCAACTGCTCTGGCGTCATGCTGGCCAGCTTTTCCAGGTTCGCGATGCCCGCGGCCTCGATCTTCTCGATCGTCTTGGGTCCCACGCCCGCCAGAACCGTCAGCGGAGTCATCGGCGCCGTCAGCGCGGTCATCTGTTCTTCGATCTCGCGCCGCTTCTCTTCTTCGCTCTTGATGTCAATGTCCCAGCCGATCAGCTTGCTGGCCAGGCGGACGTTTTGTCCTTTTTTCCCGATCGCCAGCGAAAGCTGCGAATCTTCCACGATCACTTCCAGCTTTTTGTTTTCCGGATCAATGATCTGCACGCGGGTAACTTTCGCCGGGCTCAATGCCTTCTGCGCGAATGCTACCGTCTCTTCGTTGTACGGAATGATGTCGATTTTTTCGCCGCGCAGTTCGCGGATGATGGACTGCACGCGCATCCCCTTCATGCCCACGCAAGCGCCGACGGGATCCACGTCTTTGTCGCGGCTGGCCACCGCGACCTTGGTGCGCTCGCCCGCTTCGCGAGCCGCCGCGCGAATCTGCACGGTTCCGTCGTAGATTTCGGGGACTTCCATTTCAAAGAGGCGCTGCACCAAAGAAGCGTCGGCCCGAGACACAATTACCTGTGGGCCTTTCGCAGCGCGGTCCACGGCCTTGATCACCACGCGCAACCGCTCGCCGATATTGTACGTTTCCAGCTTCGACTGCTCGCGCTTCGGGAGCCGCGCTTCGGTCCGGCCCATGTCCACGATCAGGTCGGGACCTTCCGCGCGCTTCACGATCACCGTCACCAGTTCGCCCGCGCGGGTGTGATACTCGTTGTAGATTGTGTCGCGTTCCGCCTCGCGCACCTTCTGCAGGATCACCTGCTTCGCGGTCTGGGCGGCGATGCGTCCCAGCACGTCGGTCGGCTTGGCCGTCAGGATTTCCGTCCCGATTTCCGCGTTGGGATTCTTTTTCTTGGCGTCCGCCAGGCTGATTTCCCGCTTCGGATCCGTCACTTCTTCCACGACGGTGTACACCGAATGCACATCCACCTGCCCGCTTTCCGCATTGAACTTTCCGCGCAGGTCCTCTTCGGTCTTGTAAAACTTCCGGGCCGCCACCACCATGGCGTCTTCGATGGCGGAAATCACCACTTCCGGCTCGATGTGCTTCTCCCGGCTCAACATCTCGATTTGTTGATAGAGCAGATTCGCCATTTCTCTTTCCTAAAACTCCACGACCAGGTTCGCCTTCCGAATCGCGCCGAGCGGAATTTCCACGATTCGCGCGTCTTTTCCTTTCAACTCCATACGGACACTTCCGTCCGCGAATCCTCGCAGCCTTCCTTCGAAAAACTTCGCTTCGCCGACGGGCTCGCTCGTCGTAATCTTCGCCAGGCGTCCCGTGAAGCGCTCGAAATCCCTCGCCTTGGTCAGCGCGCGGTCCATTCCCGGTGAACTGATTTCCAGGGTGTATCCCGGCCCTGGAATCAATTCTTCCACATCCAGAATGACGCTGAGTTGTTGACTCACGCGCTCACAATCGGCGTGGCTGATCTGCGGGTAAGGACTCGGCGCCTCTTCACCCTCGATCGCCTCGGCGGGTTTCGCGGGGGGCACTTTGTCGATGTACACCCTTAGAAACCTTTGCTTGCCGATCTTCCATTCGACATCCACGACTTCCAGGCCTTCCGAAAGGGCAACCCGTTCGGCGGCCTCGCGGACCTTTTCCAAATTCACGCGGAGACTCCACGGCCTAAGCCGGTCGAAAGCTCAGCACCGCCGGCGGCAACAAAAAAGTGGGCTTGCGCCCACTTCATGGTGCGACCCGATTCAGAGCGAAGAA
>Ga0210405_10000503_pt1 | contig 51676 bp, 49 predicted proteins | sample IncBWH11MmetaG_FD_155492 | JGI IMG/M metagenome (GOLD analysis project Ga0210405, IMG submission 155492) | Forest soil microbial communities from Barre Woods Harvard Forest LTER site, Petersham, Massachusetts, United States - Inc-BW-H-11-M | ecosystem: Environmental > Terrestrial > Soil >...
CTCAACGGCGTTTCGGTCGCCAGCGGGCAGCGTATCGTCACGACGCCGCTCGCGTCGAAATATACCGCCGGCGGCGATTGCCCGACCGGCAACAAGCCCACCGGCTGCACGCTGTTCGCCGAAACGTGGTTCTTCCACGAGTTCCTGCACAACACGGCAAAAACGGATGACTGGCTGCAGCGATGGCAACGCCTGATGACGAGCGACTATTGGCATGACCGCAAGAACAACGACATCCGGCTCAGCACCGCCGCGCACAATTCGGCGCGCTTCCCGATCGTTTCGCCTCCCGGCGCCATCCGCAACGCGGCACACTTCATCGTCGATCGCGTCGTTGACGGCGGCTACATGGAGAATTTCGGCGTGTTGACGGCGTTCGAGCTGGCCCAAGCCATTCACGCCGTGCGGCCGGAGCTCAAGCCCTTCGTGCTGGTGATCTCCAACGATCCCGACGAACCGGTTGACCAGCAGGAATCGCCCGACAAGGTGAGCGCGACCGGTTATTTGACCGACATTACCAGCCTGTTTGCCGCAATCAGCAATACCCGCGACGCGCGCGGCAGCCTCGCCGTGGCGCAGCTCAACGACCTGTCGCGCAGCCTCGCGACGTCCGCATGCAAGGTGTCATTTGCGCATATTCGCGTATGGCCGGAGCGCATCGATCCGCAGAGCGACCAATGCCTCGGCAATTTCACCAAGAAGCCGCGGGCAATTTCCATGAGCTGGTGGCTTTCGACGCCGATCCAATATCGCCTGTTCGACGAAATCGACGGCGCGCAAACCTGCAACCTGAAAGGCCTGGACGACCTCTGGAAGGCGCTGCCGATGAACTCGGATTGCGCAGAGAAGTGACGCCTTGGTCGCGATGCGAAAAAGCCCGGCAGATCTGGCGTAAGGGCCTGATCCACCGGGCTTAATTTGGTTGCGGGGGTAGGATTTGAACCTACGACCTTCAGGTTATGAGGGGCAAACAATCGGACAAATACCTCAGTTATGTCAATGGTCACGGCACGATTTTGTGCCGGCTTTGTGCCGTGGAATTCCTGTAAAAGCTTCCGACTGCTTTGCATTACACCGTGATGACGTTCATCGCCGACGCTGCCGGCAATCCCTACCACAGAGCGACGCTTATGGCGATCACCCCAAGAAGCGCCAAGCCAACGCGCCTAACGCTATGAGGAGGAGCGCTGAGATAGCGAACCGACCTTCAGCTTCGCCTTCGAAGATGTGAAACAGCTTTACGGCAAGCCGTTCTTTTTTCTCTTTGGTCACAGCCATTCTCCGCTGTTCCTTTATGTACATCCCGTTTGACGTTGGCGCCGGCCCGCAACGCACCGCCAGAAGCGAGCTCCGGCAACCGCAGAAAGGATCGATGAACTGAAATTCTGATTTGAGGGCCTAGTCATACCATGGCCTTCGCAACCGCAGAGATCAGCGACATTTCGGGGAAGAAGCCGGCCAAATGGAGCTTTCCGAGGATGTCCTCGAACTGAGCGTATTCGGCTTTGCCTTCTACTGCCGCGGCGGCCAGGTCGTCGATTTGTTGGGCCAGCGCTTCGATTTCTTGGCGCCGGCGTGTGCGTTGGGCTGGCGTCAGCATTCGAGGACCGTCAGTTACAGAGATCGAGGAGTGCTTTCGCGTATAATCAGCAACAGCCTTCAAGGCCGGCCCGCTCTCGCGGGCTTTCGCGAGCGCCTGGTCGATGCAGTACGCAGCGTCCTCAAGGAAGGGCCGATCGTGCGCGAGATCTGGCGGTGCGTCTTTGCGCCGATAGTTGCTAAGGGAAAATCCGCCCAGCTGCAGATTATAGAAGCCGACTTCGTAGTTGCCGAAAGCCGCAGAATTTCTGACGAGATCGACGCTCCAGGGGGCTTTCGGGCCGCCCCGTGCTTTAACATGAGCGATCAGCGCTGCCATTTGCTCTGCATGGCGCCGGTGCCGTTCAAGCTCTTGATCGTCTTGGAAGAAAGCGACCTCATCCGGCTTCCAAGGGAGATTGCGCTCGTGCAACTTGCGCCAGGCGCGTAGTGCTGCCTCGGCTGGGCCGGGTACTTCCTCGCCATCCAGCCAACGCCGAAGAGTTCGCGCTGATACGTCGAGAAATTGCGCGGCCTCGGCCGGATCGAGACCGAGGATAGACAGATGGTCTTTAAGTTCGAGTGAGTTCATCATGGCAAACCAATTTGGCCAATTTGGCCAAACATAAATGACAATACGGCTAATGTAAAGGCGTTCTTCGGCGGTTCGGCATACCCGCGGACGGCTTACCGAATCTGATTCCTTGCCTTGGGGCAGCCCGCCCGTTGAAGGTCAGACCGGCAAGGACCATCTCTCGCTCATGCTCCTTTGTTACCTCGACGATAGCGGCAAGGACCCGCAGAACCCGATCACGACGATCGCCGGCTACATTGCTCGCGACGTTGCTTGGCCGCGCTTCGAGGCCGAGGTCGAAACGTGGTTCACGGCATTCGGCGTGCGCGTGCTGCACGCAAAGGAACTGCATGACACTGACGGCGATTTCGCCGGCTGGTCCAAGCTCAGAAAGCAGGCTTTTATCTCCCGCGTCTGCCAAGCGCGGCAGCCCCATGTCATGATGGGGCTATCCATGTCGGCGCTGAAAGGCACCTACGCCGTGCGTGCTGCGGAAAGCGGCCGAAAGCGCACGGTCACCCCATACTGCTTTTGCTTTAACGTCATCGTCGACTGGATTCTACGCGACATTCGCCTCGGCAAATTCTCTAACAGCGAAGGCGTCGCGTTCGTGATTGAGAGCGGACACGAAAACAACGACGAGGCAGAGCAGGAATTTTACGCTGTTCGACGACTGCACGGTATCGAGCATCTGCTGCATTCGATAAAGTTCGTCCCGAAGGACGACTGCCGCGCCATTCAACTGGCCGACGTACTCGCATTTTATAGCCGCCGCGACGGCGTTGCGATGGAGCGAGCGCAACGGGAGTGCCGCCCACATGTCCCCGAGGACATGCTTAAGGTGCTGGTCGAGACGACCCCCCATCGCGGTTTCGTTGCTACTGATTTCGGTCCGAACTCCCCGGGGCGACCATTTTGGAGCCTCCCTCCTGATCTGCCTATTGTGTCCGGCTCAGCGAGGATGGAGGCGGGCGCTGATCCTTGATCAGCTGTACGTTGTTACGGTCGTATGAACCGCCTTATGATAGCTCTCAAAGAATTCCGTTGCACCGTCAGGCCTTCGTGCCCTTGGCGTTGGCGCGCTTCTCTAAATCGGCGCAGCGCGTAATAAGATCGGCGAATGGCTCGGCATCGTCCAAAAGGATGCCGTCGTCGGCCATTTTCTTGTAGTCCGCTTCGAGCGTCTTGAGGGCCTCCGCGTCGGGAACCAATTGAAGACCCCCCGACACGGCTGCGGCGTAGTCGATTTGATTGCCGCTGGTATCCTTGGCGCGGAAGAACTTCCCCTTGAATTCCGCAACCTCGTTCGCGAGCGGTCGGTCGTCGAAAGCCGCTTGCGCAAAGCCGGCATCATCCAGCCGCACGAGATCATGCCAGTGGCGAGCGTAGCGATCGTCCTGTGTATCCCCGCGGCAATAGACATGAACCGCCGTGGCCTTCTCCCAAAACGTGCGCTTGGGGAGCATCGCTTTCGGCTTTGCGGTAGGAAATTCCAGGTCGGGAAGGTGCGGGGCGGCATCGCACGCTATTGGACGCTCCTCGCATGGCTCACCTGTCGATCGTGCGCCGAATTCAATGATGACACGGGGTGCCACATAGCCTTTGCCCTTGGCTAGCGGATCGTAGTCGATATAGATGTTCGTACCCTCGGCAGTGACTGTTACGTCGACCCCGGTGGCCTCGACATGCTTGTTGATAACCGGCAGCGCCTCATCCTTTACCCACGCGGCCAACTTCTCGTCGATGACGTCTCTCCATTTCTTCGCCTGGCTATTTGATTTTGGAATGGGCGCGCCTTCTCTGACAAGTTCCGGGATCAGTTCGCGCACGTCGTAAGTGGCATCGATGTCTTCCGAAAATCTGCCGATGACGGCATAAGCCTTGGAAAGGGAAGTGCCGCCCTTGAAGACCAGGTGTTTGCCGAAGTCCGACGAAAACAGCCCGTCGAGTGCCCATACGACCCAAATGTCTTTCTCAAGCAAATGAACGGGCCGCCCCGACTTTGTGGCCGCGACGCCCAAAGCTTCGAGGCGGTCCTCCCGCGACAAGGTTAGATAATTCTCAGCCATGCGACACGAGCGTTTGACCGATCGACTTTGATAGCCATGGGGGAAGCGCGGGCCGCACGGCGATCAGTTCCTCAACGGTTGATCGTGGAAGCTTGTGCTTGAGCGTGGTCAACGCTTCCGCTGCGCCGTGCTCCCCAATCCACACAAGCGCGCGCACGGCCTCACCGGCCCGTTGCGAAGGAAGCAGCATCCACTGAGGCGCATGTTTCATTTCGACGACTTGTGCGCCCAGTTTGAGTTTCCGGCTCTTACCGGAAGTCAGGTAGACGAGCTTCGTCGGAACCTGCGTCGTCAAGCCAAGCGAATTCGCCGCCGCCGCTCCATGTGCGACCACAGTCTCCGCGCGCGTTGCCGCGATACCCTCAATGACTTTTTCGGCAGCGGGCGCACGCGTGCCAAAACGCGTTTTGACAGGCCTGACGTAAACGCCCCAATAGAGCGGCAATAGCTCTTTGCGTTCCTTCAAACGCTTAAGCGCCTGATCAACCGCAGCACGGCTTCCAAGATGCAAGAATTCCTTGGCGCTGATCAAAGCACCTTCTGGAAGCGTCTTAGTCTGGCTCAAGATGTTTTCGGCGACAGTCTGCATAGCATCCTCGATGTGTCAGAAATATATATCAATTTCTGACAGAATACAAGGGTTTTGACAGATTTTGCTTATATTTCAATACATTGAATAGCAGGTGGGGCCTCAGCCATACCCAAAGCCGATTAGCCGAACACGTCGTCGGCGATAGCGTCCATGGCCTTCTTGTGATCGTCCGACTTAAACAGGTGGCCGTAGCGGTCCATCGTGACCTGCAGGCTGCTGTGGCCAGCGAAAGTCTGCACCGTCTTTGGGCTCAGGCCGGCTTCGATCCAGCATGACACGGCAAAATGCCGTAGCGCATGCCAGTTGAAACGTGCGGGTGCTTCCGGATTCTGCTGCGGGTCCTCCTTGTGCTTCTTCGCGAGCAGATCAAACAAGGGCAAGAACTTTCGTTTGACCATATTGTCGTGGCCTGTGTACCAGCCGCGCTTGTTGGGAAATGCGAGATCGTCGGCCTTCTTGCGCTTGGTCCGCAGCTTCCATTCCTTGAGCATAACGATGAGCGGCTGAGCCAAAGGAATGCTTCGCATCCCCGCGGCCGTCTTGGTGACATCCTCCTCGCGGTAGGCATCGACCCGTGTCTCGATCTTCACTTCGCCCTTCGAGAAATCGATGTGACGCCAACGCAGGGCATGCAGCTCACCCGCGCGCACGCCGGTCGCGCTGGCAAAAGCGAGCTTCACGCGAAAGTCCTGATCCGCGATCGTGAGCAGGGCGCGCATGACCTCCTTGCTCGGCGGCACGATCTTGCGGGCGCCCTCGTCGCGCCGGCCGATGACTTTCACGCCGCGTGCAACGTTGATCCCCACCATATCCTGATCAACCGCGTAGCCGAGCAGCTGCTGCAAGGTGCTGAGGATTTTGCGGGCGGTGACGACCGTGACCTTCGCATCACGCAGTCGATCTCGGAAATCGCCCACGCTGCGCGCGGTGAGCTGCGACAATCGTATGCTGCCAATTCCGCCATCGAATTTCTTGAGGCGCGACGGACGAGTTTTGCCTTCGTGACGCTTGGGATCGCGGCAGATGTAATTGCCTATATGACCGTCCATGGTCTTGTAGTTCTGCCGCGTCATGCGTTCGCCGCGCTTACGGCGGCCTTCGCAATGCACAAGGAAGCGGTCGGCGGCATCCTTCACGGTGAATTTCGCGGCGTCGCCCCGGAATGTGCCGGCCCGCATCTGGCCCTCGGTCGCGACGCGGAAGGCGTCGGCTTCCTTACGGCTCTCGAACTGCCGGCGCTCGCGATGGCCGTTCGCGTCCATGATGTCGACGATCCAGCGCGTGCTCTCCACACCATTTGCGTTTTTCCATGTGCGCTTACGGACGGACATCAGATACTCCTCTAACAAAAGCTAGCACTGGCGATCGGCAGCTCCACGAAAAAAAGCGCGAACAAAAACGGACGTTACAAATCCTTCCCAACCGTTCCCATGGAATCACATTCCGTGCGGCAAAATCCATAAGGTTCTGAGGGATCGTGGCCGGCAGGAAAGGGAGCCGCTGCGTAATCGCGAGCAGGCGCCAGAAACGTAGGTATTGGTAACGTTTGGGACCCTGACTCATCCCAATTGACTTACCTGGCAATTGAGAACAAAATAAGAACATTCCCTCGGGTTATCCGAAAGGAACATGCATTATGGATTGCACAGCTACTCATTCATTGAGCGCTTAGACCCGACGGGTCAGCCTCAAGCCGGGTTCAAGGCAAGCACTCCCATCTGCCGCCGCGGGAACGCCCTCGCAAGAGCGTCGGGCTAATCAACAGCAGCTTGGGAGAAACCAATGGAACCGAACACGGCACCAAACCCTACATCACATGAACTCGCGAACGACTTGCTTCGCGGCGCCGATGAAATCGCCGAATTCATCTTCGGCGCGCGCGGAAGCCGGCGAAAGGTATACTACCTCGCCGAATGCACCCGGCTGCCCGTCTTTCGCCTTGGGTCAGTTCTTTGTGCCAGACGTTCGGTGCTTTTGAACTGGATCGCCGGGCAGGAAAGTCGTGTATTACCCCCTGCCAGTTAACTGAAGTGTGCCTGACGCGAGTAGGTGCCCCCGCCCCATTCGACAAGTATCAGTGCGGCCGCCGGGATCAAGAGCGTGGCTCCCACCGACGACGAGATCGCGCTAGACGAGGGTAAGCGAATTACGATTTATGGACTATGGCTGGGCTAAGAGTCGTGCGAGACCAATAACGACGAGCGCAATTGTGCTGACGAGACAATTCGACCCACGGGATGATCGAAATATCAACGTGCCCTCTCCACGTCGGCTTACGCTTGTCGTCGATAATTCGCAAAAATCAAGGATAAATAAATCGGCTACCTCTACCGAACTGACTAACCGCGGGATCGCATACTACGACAAAGGTGATCTGGACCTCGCGATTGCCGACTACACGGAGGCGATCCGGGTCAACCGCAACTATGCCGAAGCGTTCTACAATCGTGGCATCGCGTTCCACGATAAGGGCGAACTCGATCTCGCGATCACGGACTACACTGAGGCCATTAAACTCAATATCGACTATGCCGGAGCTTTTAACAACCGCGGACGCGCGTATAGCTCCAAAGGCGATCTTGACCTCGGGATTGCCGACTACACTGACGCGATCCGGCTCGATCCCCAAGCATCTGGAGCCTACAACAATCGTGGCAATGCGTACGCTGCTAAGGGCAATTTAGATCTCGCGATCGTCGACTCCACCGAGGCGATTCGTCTCGCTCCAACTTCTGCCCTAGCTCTTTGTAACCGGGCAGGCCACTGGCTTTTGAAGGGCAACTATGAGCACGCCATCACTGATGCGACGGACGCGATCGGGCTCGACCCTACCTTGGCTCGCGCCTATATTTTGCTTGGAGGAGGATACTTCGAGAAAGGTGACTTCAATGGTGCAATGCAGAATTTCAACAAAGCAATTGAATTTGACCCCCAGAGCAGCATTGCATTTTACAACCGTGGTTTAACATTTCTGCGGTGGCGTATCCCCAATTTGGATGATCTCGGGAAAGCCATCCAGTTAAATCCAAATCTAATTGCAGATGTTTTTGAAGCGTGGCAACATTACAGATTAGGCCCCAGTTTGAGGGATCGTTTGTCGAATGCGCGCTTCACTAATGAACAGTTGTTAGACGCCCTTAAGGACCGCGTCAGCGCATCTTCGTACCAGCTTGTTGCCGCCGAACTATTCGGAAGCGAAGCAATGGATGTTGTTACGCCTGAGCCACTGGGCACTGGCCTGCAGAATAAGCAGATATTGTCGAAGGTACTCGGTAGGGACAGACTGTTAGACCATTACCGCGTTAATGCCGATGAGCCGATCGCCGTTACGCTCGCCTTTATGAGCCTAAAAGACCGGCAGGAATTTCTAAACCTCTATTATCCAAATCGAAAAAGTTGGGTCTCAGTACGGAGCGAGGAGCCGACACCTGCCGAACTGCGCGCTTGGGCGGATCAGAACTTCTCCGACAGAAAAGAATTGGGACTAGTTATTAGCGATCTCCAGTATCTCGACAAAGAAGCTTATTTAAAGGTGATGCACTGGAGACGACCGTTAAGCGACAAAGAAAAAAATAATTTGATGAGACGAATTGGTTTCCCCCAAAAACGGGGAAAATTTAGCAAGACGCTGGCCACTTTCGCTCCAACGGGAGCGGAGGTCTTTCGGACAATGCGTACCGGCGATTACGCCAAAGCTGACAGATTGGCGCGCAGAAGCAATCGCGCCCGCCAGCATTTGCAGCGCCATGGGATGTCAAAAAAATAGTTTATATATTGTTGACAAGCACAGCTAGAGGCCCAATTATAGGGTGGCCTTAGAGCTTCGGCTTCCGAGACCTAATCGAGCCTCGGGCTCGGATTAAATCGCTGACGAGAGTTTCGTCGGACGCGTCCGCGCGAATGGGATCGGCTGGCCGCCCGGAAAAGCGAGGGTTGTGATGCAAGTTCACACCGATGCATCCGAAATCGATCGGAAACGGCCTCGCGCGGGCATCCTGATCGATACCTTCACAGACGGAACCGATCGCCGTGCCCACGCCCAGGCTTGGGCGGTTGAAATCGCGCCGGATCGCCTGGAGGTGGTCCCGTTCCGCTTACGGGAAGTCGCAGGGCCGGATGTTGGATGGTATGCGCCAGCGCAGGGCAAGCCGATTCTAACGGCCAATCTGATCCGTACCCGCCAAGAGGCCGAGAATGTCCTGGCGGTCTGGGCCATGAAAAACTTTTCCGAAAACTGCCGCGCACCTTGCCGGCAACGCGATGTCGTCAGCGCTCGCGCCCATGTCCTCAAAAAAGCATCGGGGGCCTAGCCATGGACCGTGGCAGCGTAATCGTTGTGATCGTTTTGATCGTGGTGGCAATGGTGTTCGCCGTGCGTTCGGGCGTCGCGGCAGCATTGGTCGCCGGCTGGCGAATTATCGCCCTGACCCTCGAAGCCATCGTTCACGTGCCCCTGGGAATCCTTCTGATCGTCGTCGGCGTAGTGATCGCCCTGGCGTTACGCGACTTCCTCGGCTGTGTGATCGGGGGCGTCTGCCTGTACTCAGGCGGCAATTTATTGTTCGGGATAATCGACGGCTACGTCAAATCCTCGCGCCCCTCAAAACCGGACCGCTGAAGGAAATCAGCCATGAGTAAGCCAGACCTGGAACTCGCGAACGATCTTCTGCGCGGCGCGGACGAAATAGCTGAGTTCCTGTTCGGAAGCCGTGAGCTACGACGCATGATCTATCACCTATGCGCAACGTCCAACATTCCGGTGTTTAAAATCGGGTCGATGATCTGCGCGAGAAAATCCGTTCTTCTTCAGTGGATCAAAGATCAAGAGGAACGCCGCTCGGGCAACGGCCAGAAAAAGAGTGCCTGAAATTTCGATTTCTGTCCCCAGTCGAGACAATGGGAAATCTACCATGACCAGCCTGGATGGTTCTCTTCCTCTCCCGACAGTTCCGCCAACCTTCGGCCCCTGGGCCAAACTGCTGCTGAAGATTGGCGGCATAGACAAAGACGTTCTCTATCAGTGCCCCCAGAGGGACTGGAACGCCATAAAAGCTGCCGCAGAGATCTTCGTCTGCACTTTTCTGTACCAAGCGGTGCTTTGGGTTGGTGTGGGTCACCTGTTGTTCGCCGCTCCGGGCCAAATACGGCCCGACATAATCATCGTCGGCCTGTTCCTTGCGACGTTCGTCCTGCTCATCGATTCCTGGATGTTCATGCACTCAGCCTGGGAACATGCCGGCCTCCATGAATTGCGGCGCGGGGGCATAGACTGCGGCGGTGGCACGCTTGCCCGTATCAAGGGCGCTGTCTTTCTTGTCATTCGTATTGTTCTAGCCGTAGGCAATGCGCAACTGACGGCCGTCTTCTTCGGGCTCCTGGTATTCGCGGGCGATATAAATTCACGCCTGCAAGACGATTATTTGAAGGCCAATAGCCACTTGCTGGCTCAGGCTACAACCATCGTCAACGACACGATCGGCCGAGCTACGGACGCCCTGAACAAGCAGGTCGCTATTGCGGAGAAGCTGTCAAACCAGGTGAGCACATTGCAACAGGGCCTGGTCGATCCCGCGGTGCTCGATCCCGAATATCAACAGGCCCAGCACGAACTCCAGCAGCTGCTCGACGAAAAGACCAAGGCTGACCAAAAGCTCGAAAATTCGCAGACTTTTGCCGTCAGCGAATACGGAGGAATAAGGAGTGCGCCCGGCAATTCCGGCCGGCCCGGACGCGGGGTGCGATATCGCGCGGCTATGGAGCAAGTCGACAACGACCGTGCGCACGCAAGCGAAGTGAGTCGAAACGTGGACGCCATGCGCGCCCGTATAGATTCCATCCGCGAGCGGGCGCCGGAAGCCAATCAAGCTGCCTTAGCGCACTCCCGCGAGCAATTGCCGGGATTTGAGAACGAGTTAAAGGAAAAGGCCGCCAAGCGAGCTGCTTTGAAGAAGGAGCTGGATGACGTTATCGCCGGGCGCGAAGCCGCTATCCGAACAGCGATCGAGAGCGCGCCGGATCACGTGCCGTTCAACGGCGGATTTCTGGCCAGGATTATGGCTTTGGAGCACATCTCGGCTGAGGACTCGAAGATATTCTTGATCATTGCGCTACTCGACGTCTGTAGCTTCGGGTTCGAACTTGCTGGGGTCCTGTCAAAGGTTACGGCATATGTTCCCACAAAGTACAGCATGATCATCGCCAGGGACAGCTACATGCAGGCCGTGCGCATGGCCGATGAAATGATGACCGAGCTGAAGACGTTCGGGATTCAAAACCATGAAGCGCCCGGCGTTCAGCCTTCGGATGATCCGTTCGCACATGACAATTCCGCGCCTGCGTCTGCCGCCGCGGGAAACGCAAACGGTGCTAGCCCGCAACCCGCAAAGCGCGGGCGTGGACGGCCACGCAAAAACCCGCTCCCGGACCCCTACAATCCCCAATAAGCGAAGGCCTCTAAAACCATAACCAGGGCTACCAACGTCAGGGTCAAATAGACGATTTGGCGCGGGATCGTGCTTTTGATTGCCATTTTGACTCCAGGTCGCTTGTTACAAACCGGGTGCATCAAGAGAGCGAGTTCGCCTCAGCACCTGCTGGCGCCTCAGAGTCCGTCTGGCGTGGCGTTCGCGGGCGCGCTTCTCGCGCCATTCCTTCATGGCTGTTCGCCGCCAGTCTCTGGCAACCCGAAGGGCAAGAGCCCGTTCAGGTCGCCGCAAGCGGCGAAGTCCCGACAGCTTGCGCTGAAACGCTGCTTCGATTTCTGCCAGTGCGCCATCGTCTTCCTCCGGTTCACAGCCGAGTAAGGCCCCAGTTCCACCGTTCTTCCGGTCTTCGTTTGCCAAAGGATCAGGGGACACAGGCGTGGCTGGCCTGGTCCCGCGGTCAGTCCCAAGGGGCCTTTTGCTTCGCCTCGTGCTCACGTGCGGTTTCTTCCTGCTGGCGTTCCTGTTGCTTAAGGGCCTCCTCGGCCGAAGCTTTGAAGGCAGCTCTATCGGCCGGAGCCGGCCGAGGATCGGGTAATGGTCCTTCGAATATGCTCAGCAAGCTGTCGAGCGCCTTGAAGACCCCAGTTCCTATCGAACCGGCAATGTCCGAGCCGCTGTCAGTATTCTCTGCGGCTGCATATTCATGCGGATTCTGATTTGACCCGAAATGCTCGATACGTTCGCCGTGTCCGTGGTAGGTGAACTCATGGGCGGCTTCCCGAAATAGTCCGCTAACCGGAATTTCGCGGCGGTCCTCAAGCGAACCAAGAAAAGCGCCGTTCTCGAGCCCGGCCTCCTGCCGCCCCCGCAACTCGGTCCGCGTCTCGGCCTGGCGATCGAGCAAGTCGCGATATCGCCCATCCCGCGCCTCCCTGAGCTCGTTGCACGCTTCGTCGCGCCTGGCTTCGAGAACGGCCTTCTGATCGGCGACGAGGCCGGCTTTGAGGGAGGAAAGCGCCTCGTCATCGGTGCCGTCCCTTTTAAGGGTGTAAAAAAATGCCCAGCGCTCGCGAAAATCCTCGCGCACTTCCCGATAAATCGAATTTCGTAATTGCGAAAATTCGGATTTTCCCTGATTAAAAAATTCGAGGCGCTCTTCCTTTTGAAATTCCTTGAGTACTTTCCACTCGGCGGAAATCGCTATTTTCGGATTATTCGGATTATTTTCGGAATTAATATCGTATTCAGCGCGGGAATTTTCCTGGCGCTCGAATTCTTTGCGACTGTCCTGAAAAGCAAGCCACGCCGGTCGCGTGAGAGCGTCCTCGCGCTGGTCGGGGCTATTTAGCCGCTGCTGACAATAAATACGGCCATTTTCCCGCTCATATTCAAGCGCCCATACCTGTGCGCGTCGCCGCTCGAAATTGTCGTCAAGGCGGAGCCCTGTTTCGGGATGAATGACATTGAGCATGACGTGGACGTGCGGGTGCTTGTCGTTGTGAGCGACAAAAATGGCTTGGTGCTCGTGCCAATTCATATGACGAAGAAATTCTTGGGTAGTTTCCTCCATATGCTCGCGCGTCGGATTCTGGTCCGGGGCCCAATTGAGACTAAGATGCTTTACTGAGTTTTCCGTGACACGACCGCCGGCGCGGACGCCGGCTTCCTGTTTAAGAAGTTCTGCATTTTGTGATGTTTGGTACATCTCGTCGACGGCCGATTGAACGTGGTCATTGGCTAGATTATGTGTGTGCGTCCAGGCGACACGTTCCGTTGTGTTCGCATTGGCGTCGTGGGTGAGATAGGTGGCGCAGCCACTGAAGGACTTGCCGCTTGAGAGAATCCTAACGATCATGACCGCCTCGCGCGATAATCTGGCGAATATCCTTGAGCAGGGGCTCAAGATCGGCAGGCAGCGGGTCCCCGGTCTGATGCAGGTGCCTAACCAGCTGATTGAGATTATTCCCGAGCCGGACCAACTGCCCGTAAATCAACCGGTTCACATTGCTTTCCTGGTCGGGTCTCGGGGCCGCTTTAGCGTCCTTAGTAAGGAGAACGACACGTCCGAAATGAACCGGACGCATACCGACGGCGTAGGCGCGCCGCTTAATGCTCTCAAGCTCGCTTTCCGTGAGGCTGAGATTGAGCTGCTTATCGCGTGGCTCCGATTTTCTTGGCCGGCCCATTTTTGTTTCCTTGGCAGAGCGCATGCGTCCTGGGGTTTGGGGACCACCAACCGGTCCCCAACGAGAACCTTTTGCCTCTAGGCAAAAGGACATCTCGCTACCCTCTCCCCAATTTATTCCTCTCAGCCAATTCCTCCATCGAAAAGCCTTGTAATCCTCCGTCATTCCATCTCATTCAATTCATCGAACGTGCTTGCGAAATAATTTTCCTGACAACAGCGTGTAGAATTTCGATGTCCCAATCTTTGCCCGACATTCCACGATGACTATGAGACGTTGTTTGGTACGCTCGCTGCGAGGACAGGCGATGACGTGGCTATTTCCGACCGAGAAAGATAAATGGGCCTCGCGCTCGACATTCGCGCGAACGCGGGAACAGCTCGGCCTACCCGCACTCGACGCGCGCAGCCGCGCTCTCTACGAAAGAGGATTGCCGCGTGGCGTGTTGCTGCCGCGATTCACCGCCGACCGAGCGCGGGTCAACTACTGGATGGCTCCTTCCGATCTCATGCAGTACGCGTACAGGCCCGGGCAGATTATCGTCGGCAAGTTCGCTGGGCGATTTCTTGGCCACCTAGACGATCGGCCGATGGTGACTACCGCAGGGGCGCGGGCCGGCAAAACGTCAACGGTGCTGGAGCCGAACCTCTATCTCTATCCGGGCTCGATCCTGGGCCTCGATCCCAAATGCGACCTCGCGCGCACGGCTGTATTGCGCAGGAACCTTGGCCATGACGTGTATATTCTCGATCCCTTCGGACAGTCGGGCGAGCACAGCGCCTGTTTTAACGCGCTCGATGAAATCGACCCGCGAAGTCCAGATGTCATCGACGACGCCTCAGCAATTACGCACGCGCTCATTGTCGATGACGGAGCCGGCAACTCGCGGCACTGGAACGATAGTGCCCGGACGCTCCTTTTAGGGATTATCTTGCTCACGCTCACGCTTCCACCCGGCGAGCGGCATTTAGTGACGGTGCGCGACTTGCTTTCGCTGACCTATTCGAAGCTGGTCGGCGCCGTAAAGGCGGCGCGCTCGAACAGCGGTCCGTTCGACGAGAAGTACTTCAACGAGAATAAGGCCGCCACCGACACCCTTCTCGGCGCGATGAGCAAGGCCGGTACGCGGTTCGGCGGCATCCTGGCCGCGATTGGCAATCGTTTTCTTGCGACCCCGCACACCGAGCGGGGAAGCATTTTTTCGACGGCGGCGGCGCAAACCGATTTCCTGCAAAGTATGCCCTTGCGCGACATTTCGCGCGCCTCCGACTTCCGGCTGAGCTGCTTGCGCAGCGACCGGCCCACCACAATTCTGCTTTGCTTACCGGTCGGCCGCATGGAAAGCCACTACCGGTGGCTACGCTTGATCGTCCAGTTGGCATGTACCGTCCTTGAACGGATGGGAGCCTATCCGAGAGATCGAACTCCCATCTTATTCATGATGGAGGAGTTTGCGACCCTGGGTTACATGCAAATCATGGAACGCGCCGCGGCGTATTTTCCGGGATTTGGCATTAAATTGTGGGCGATCATTCAGGACGTCAGCCAATTGCAGCGCTACTACAGCAAAAGCTATGAGACCTTTCTGGGCAACAGCGGACTCGTTCAGTGCTTTGCCAATGGCGATCAGCCGACGCTCGATTACATTGCACGCAGGCTTGAACGCTTGATCGAGCCGTTCGAATTGCGCACCGCGTTTTCGCGCGGCAGCTTCGCCCAATTGCTGATGATGGAAGGGTGCCCGCCGGCAGCGGCGGTGCGGCTGGAGCATGCGGATGTCATGGCGATCCGCGCGATGGCTGAGCAGCACGCCAAATCACCGCTAATAGCGTTGCCCGGGCGGTGAGCCGGGGCGAATGGTGCCGAGCGCCAGGGCCGGCGCCCAGATTTGCTCCATCGCCTCCTGAAAATGCGCCGCGAATATCTCGGGTGTTTTGTCGTTGTCGTCGAAGCGCCGGACGGTCAGGTATTCAACGAAACGGGTGCCGTAAATCCCGCACAGGACCTGGTTGCCTTCTTCGTCCTCGCGGAACGTGGGTAGACCGTTCTCCATCAGCTGAAGCCAAAAGACCTGCGTGCCGTCAAGGAGGAGGCTATCGGATCTGATTTCGGCCGTTCGATAAGCCTCGATGGGTTTGACAATTCGCCAATTGATAAAGCCAAGAGCGAGCAAGCAGAGGAAATTGATCCAGGCCGCATGGACAGGGGAATTTTGCAGGAACAGCCAATAACCGCCGCCAGTGGCCGCGGTCCAGGCGAAGGCCCGCCATAGAATGTATCTCAGGCGCTGGTCGATATCCTTATAGGTGATGAGAACACCGCCTTCGGGTGTCAGATAGCGCCCATAATCGACGTACGGATTGATATCGAGGTCGCCCTCAAGCGAAGCCGCTGCCGCATCGAACTGAATGTGCCGCTCGAGGGCATCGATGACGGCCGCGCTTCTTTCAAAAGCCATGAGTGAACGTGACAGCGCGCGGCCCTGAGGTCGAAACGTCTGCGGGCGGGAGAGCACAGCATAGGTACGCATGAGGGCATAATAAACCCGCGCGCGGACGGTGAAGTGGAATATTTGGGAAAGTCTTGCGAAGAGAGCTTGCGATCAACATTCGAGGACCGATCTTTATATCGAATGCGACATGGGCCTCTCGAAGCCGGCGAAGATCGATGACACCGCGAACATGTAAGAAATGTGGGGCTGAATTGACCGTAACGAGCGGCCGTGATTACCAGGCCTTCGAATGCCGCACGTGCCACTTCGTCATTATCGAAGCGCCGCAAAGGCGTGCCGATGACGCGGTCGACGGGCCTGCGGTCGAACGCGCCGATTAGGCGACGCGAGGTCCGGCGATGAATTCCTTCGCGACAGCGAATTCCTGCTCGGTCGAGCGCTTCGGCCCTCCTTCATCGCCATCGCCGATCTCACGGGCGCCTTCAAACGTTATATCCATGCCGGGCGTGATGCCGACGAACAGTGGCATGACCGCGACGGAGTTTTCGCCCACATGATCGAGCATGACGATAGCGACGCCGGGCTCGTCGTTGATGCGGCAACTCCACAGCGTGATGTTGTCATAAAGACGCGATGTCACGGCTTGAAACGCGCGGACATGGCCGGGTGTGATGAAGCTGTCTTTCATAATGTGCACTCCTTTGGTTGCAAAACGCGAAAGGGCCGCCCCTTGGCGGAGCGGCCCCAGCGGTTAGGTGTTGGCGAGTTCGGGAACAGCGTCGGCCGGATCGACGTCGGCCTTCGGCTTGCGGATTACGATGTCCGCGCCGTTGAGCGGCAGGAGGTTCAGCTTGACGCTAAATCCTTCGCCGTCCTCGTGCGGAAATACCACGCCAATCGCATTCCAGTAGCGTTGCTTGCCGTTCTTGGTCACGGCGTAGACGCGGTGGCTCGGGAGATTGGATGACTTGCTCATGTTGTGTCCTTTCGGTTTGAAGCTGAAGCAGCACGATTGCGGCTTCGTGGGGCTGCCATCCCCCGCGCGGAGAAGCGGCGCGTTCAAAGGCGGCCGCAGGCACCGCGCAGCGGCGCGGAGCTGCAGGAGCGCAGCGACGAAGCGAGCAGGCCTTGCAACGCGTTGCGCGCGCGGGGAAAAGCCCGACGCAAGAAGCCGCCGCTGCTTCGGCGAACCGGAAAGGATGTTGGACAGAGCAAAGCCAACCAGGAGCCAGCAATGAGCAGGGACCAGCACGAAATCTGGAATCCGTTCGGCGAGCGTGTCGATGGGCTATCGGCTAAGGAGCGGGCGGATATCGAGCGCGGCCAGGCGTGGGCGTATTACCTAAACGGCGGTGGTGGCGATCCGCGGTATTTCGACTATCTCACCTACATCCGCGGCGTCGAACGCCAGCAAGAGAGATGACCCTCCGCGTTGGGCAGGGTCGCTGCATCACCTGTCCCGAAAATCAAAGCCGGAAACAGCGCCAGTTGGCGCGACAAGCGCGATCTGAATGCCTGCCTTGAGAACGAGAGGACGCTGCTGCCACGAGGTCACAAGCGGGCGGAACCATTGGGTATCAGGCACGGCGACGATCAAGAGGTCGTCGGCGTATCCGTTCCAGGTGAGGGCTTGGCCGAGCGCCTCTTTCAGAATCCTGTGCTCTGGACTACCGCGCCTCTTGATGAGTGGGCCGCCTTTGCACTCTGCAACAACACGGCGATTGCCAAGTTGTAAAAGAACGTCTGCCGTCCCAGACGAAGAGCTTATGTGAAGCTGTTTATCGCCGCGCGAGTAGACGCCACGCCACGAACGCTTTCCCTCTTGCTGGGTCTGCTTCCATTTGTTCGCTGATAGAAATTCCTCGATCTCAAACAACCGGCCGCGTCCAGCGATTTCGACGACTGCGCCGTCGATCGCGACTGTGGCGTGATCGGCGGCTCCTGGGAACATGAGAAACCGCTCGGCGAGCCGGATCGCCACTTCGGCCTCACTCATTCGGGTAGCTTCCGGCATGAAATCGACTCCACGTCATCAAGGTTGGTCGGGCGGCATACCGCTTGTGGGCAATTGAGATGCCGACATGCTGCGTCCGTCGCCGATATTGGCAAACAAACTGGGCTCCTGAAAGCGCCCGGATGCCGTGCGCTCGGACGACGGGCGGCAATCTTCCTTAAGCTCGAACAAGGCGAACTGGCGCGCCTCGGTAGCTTTCCACGCCTCAAGCTGCCGGCGGCGGAGTTCACATAGCTCCTGCCAGCGATAAGCGTGGCCATCGATAATCAAGGTGTCGGGCTTCGCCATGGCACGTCACGCGGCGTTCGATTCGGCGGTGGGATTCTGCAAGCCGTGCAGAAAATCGGCAGCGCGCTGCGCGTGGGACGCGGCGCTGAAGATCGCCCGCTTGTCGTCCTTGAGCACCTTGATCCACGAAGCGATATAGGCGGCGTGGTCCTCGCGAACCTCCGGCGTCAGGTCGAGATCGGCCGAAAGGAAGGCGGAGCCAAGCTCGGCGACAAGCTCTTCCATGGCATAGCCGGAATCGGCATATCGCTTGCGCCCGAAATCCCGGTCGAGGCGGGACGGGTGCCGCGTCCAGTGGGTCGCCTCATGGGCGAGCGTCGCGTAATAGCTCTCGGCGTCGCGGAACGCCTCGATAGGCGGCATCTGCACGTGGTCGTGCGTGACGCTGTACAAGGCCATCGTGCCGCCACGCCGGATGGTGGCGCCCGTCGCCGCGAAGAAGGCCTCAGCACGCTCGATCCGCTGCACGGTCTCCGCGCGCGGGGCGGGCCTTGCGTAGTAATGCTCGGGCAAGTCGTCGATCTGCTCGACGTTGAAAACCGTGTAGCCCTTCATGAAAGGAATGGCGCGCTCGGCCTCCTGGCCGGTCGCCGCGTCGGTTTCGGTGCGCACGATCTTGTCGGCGTAGACGACAAGGTTTCCTCCCTCATGCTTGCGGACATGCGCGCCTAAATCCAAGGCCTGCTTGAAAGTCATCCAGATCGGAGCGGCGTAGCCCTTCGCCATCGCGGCCGACCACAGCATCAGGACATTGATGCCCTGATAAGGGATGCCGTTGCCGCGCAGGGGTCGCGTGATGCGTCCGGCGGCATGCGCGGCATTCCATGGTTTGAACCAGGGCCGGACGCCTTTCTCCAACTCGCTCACGATCTGATCGGTGATCTTCTGATAAACATCGGTTCGCATTGGCTGTCCTTCCTAGCCTTCGGGTTGCGCATGCAACCGACTAGGCCCGCGCCAATGAGCGGGGGTTGGCCGTCAAGACCAAAAAATGTGGGAGTGGTGCGGGCCGGAGCGCAGCGACTACACGGCCCGCGTTTTTTGGTCTTGACGGCCTGGGGGCCGCAGGCCCCGCTCACAAAGAAAAGCAAAAAGGGCGTATGGGCGGGAGCGAAGCGGAGACCATTCGCCAGCCCCGAGACCGGTTTAAAAGGGCAGCCGCAGGAGCGTCAGCATAGCGCCGCCGCAGGCGGGACGCGGGACCGACTGCCCCCGGCAAGGGGTTCAGAATCTCTTGCGCGAGGGATCGTCACCGAAGGCCGAGACCCGGCATCCCGACTCTTCCGGGATCTGCGGGGCTCGGTGAGCGCAGCGAATAGAGCCCGACCGGCGTAGCTGGACGCGCCAATAGTCGCACCTCATATCACCGCGCACCAGGCAACGCTTGGTACTTTACGCGGTCGCCGTTCTCATCGACGACGATCGCGACAAATGATGGATCATGACCACAGTCGTATTCCGGATAAGGACCGTTCTTGTGCACGTCCAGAAGCTCGTGGGCTTGCTTTGTGTTCCGCTTGACGTAAGCGCCAATAATCTCCTCGTAGGTAAGGCCCTCCTTCGCCGCCAGGCATTTAAGCAATTCCTGAACCTGGTTCTCCGTCATGCTGCCGACGGGGATAGTCACATCCAGAATGATGTCGAATTTTTTATAGCCTCTGATACGCCAAAATCTTTTCGACATGCGATATCCCATGAAGCCGAATTCTCTTTATTTATGACAATAGCATAAGCAGCCACCACTCAAGCGTCAGCAAATGGCCATCGTTTGAATTGGACAGCAACGTAACGCAGGCCTCGCAAGTCATCGCGATACTGCTAGCCAGCACCGGCTTCCCCCATCCCACCGCACCAAACCCGTCCTTCTTCCGGCCATCTCGCGCCGTTCGTCGGCTCGTGGCTGCAAGTGCTGACGCACTCCTCCTCTTCGTTCCGGTCGCAGGCGATGCAGCCGCCTCCTCCGGCGCAGGGCCTCCCTCAAGGCCGCGGTTGGCGCGGCCGGAAAACGATGGAGGAACCAATGCGCGTGCTGACAATCGACGAACTGATGCTTCTGACGCGGATCGAGCTTTGCGATCTCGTCAACCAGATCACAATCGAACTTCCGACATTTCCGGAAGGCTCGCCTGAACGGATCATTGCGCTCACCAGCCTGCGTAACATCCGCTTCGTATTAGCGCGGCGGGATTTCTCGCCATGATGCACATGACCGCGAAGGCTTTTGATCAGCAAAACCAAAAAAGACGGTGCCGAACGGCATCACGCAACGCCGGGACTGTGCGCCGTAGAGGCTCGGCGGGGGCGCGAACGAGTAGGCTTGGCCTCTGCGGCTGCAGGTTTCGCTTCGGCTGGCGGCGCCTTCTTAATCTGCCGCTGCCAGACGAGGGTAGCCCTATCCTGGCCCTCGGCGAGAAACATTGCGGCGTTAAGCGACGACGGCAGGGCTGGGTCGTCAAGCAGAACCGAGAGGAAGTCGCGGCCCCTTTCGCTGCTTCGTTTCCACGCGGCGCCAAACTCGACCACAAGCTCACCGTGCTCCTGAACAATGCGGTAATCGGGCTCCTTGTCTCCCACTTTTTCGTTGGGGCGAAACACGACACTGCCGCGATCGAGCGTGAGCGTGGTGATATCGCCGGCGTAAGTGTCGCGATCCGGGTCGTAAGAAAAATTGCCGATGATCATGGTGATGTCCTTCCTGTTGGGGTGAAGCCGAAGCGGCTTGGTGCCCACCAGTTTCTGGAGTTGCGCCTCCGGATTCAATCGCTGAAATGAAAACTCCGAGACATTCCAAACGGATGACGTGTGATACAAAGGATTCCGGTATTCAGGAAATCGGGGACCTTCGTCGCCACTTACACGGTCTTTCCGCGTCTATCTTTGGTGCAAAGTCTCTGCCGCCGAGTTGATTAGCCGAATAACCCGGCCCGTCCGTTTAATCGCGCCCGCGCGGGCCAACGTGGCAAGGGCTCGATAGTAGGCCTCGTGGGTCAGACCGAGATCCTCGGCGACTTCGAGCAGCGGCCGGTCGAAGACGACCGCGCCGCCCTTTGATGCCGACAGGTGCAAGTGCTGAAGCACGCGATCATCTGCCGATCGGACGTTTCGCAATTCGCGCATAGCACGCGCATGATGAAGCGAGCGCGTGACCTGTTCGAGCAGCGCGAGCATGGTCGAAGGCGAGCTGTCGATCGCCGCCAGCATCTCGGTTTTGCCGCAAGCGCGGACCCGGGTGGGTGCGGCGGCAATGGCGTCACACTGATAGACATCGGAAAACAGCGAGCCCTCGGCGAAAAGCTCGCCCGTACGCCCGGTGTGAATCGTAATCCGATCGCCCGAAGCCAAATGCCGGATCATGCGGAGCCGGCCGCGGGCGATCAGGAAGACCGCGCTAGCCGGCTCTCCTTGCCGGAATAGCGGCTCGCCGCCGGCGAGCGTTCGCACTGGCCGGCGTCCGAACAGTCGCTCCAGGCTCTCGCGATCAAAATCACTCATCACCCTTAGGTAAGCTTAGTTTCATACCTTTTGCCAGTTTGAGGGCTTGCACATGGCCCGAAACTTTGTTGTCCAGCGTCTGGAAATGGGCATGCATGTTCGTACCCATGGGCGTGAAGACCCCCTGATGCTGGCTCGACCAGAAGCCGACGAATGTCACGTCCTGGCCGTGTAGCTCGAATGGGATTTGGATTTTCTTGTGGCCCTCCATGCCGGGCACAGTATCGGGCGCGGAGTTGACGATATGAAAGTCGATCAATTCCGGCCGACCCGTGACCACGAATGGAAACGCCTGCGCTAGCCCCGCCCTGGCACCAGCTTCGCCGACGAACTTTTCCAACTCGGCGTAGGTCTGAACTTCATCCGGCAGCTCTCGACTTTGCCATGTGGGGACTTCGGCCCAAACGAAGAAAGGCACGCCCGCCTCGTAGCTTTCTGTCACATGGACAAGATGGTCGGCGCCGACGCGCGCGAGCGAGGGGCGGCTGTCCGCGATTGTCACCTCTCCTGTCAGCCCTTCAATCGGACCGATGCCGTAGAGATGCGGTCGGCCCTTGAGCGTCCGCAGATCGAGATGAGCGGTCCGATCAGCGGTCATGATGGTTTGGCGCTGGGAACCGACGAAAGAGAGGTCATAGCCAGGTCCGCTGATTTTGGAGGGTGGGACGACTTCCGTAGCATCGGCAGCGGCGAGCCGACTGGCCGCGAGAGCGGCACACACCGCGCAGCCGGTGAATAGACTGGTGTGAAGCAAATGGCGTCGGGTCAACATGGAATTCTCCCTGGTTGACCGACGCATACCGGAAGTCAATTGGCCGCACCTATGATCCGGATCATAACGCTCACGCGTCCAATTGCTGCGCCTACCCGGAGCTAGCCTTGGCAAGGTCACGGATCAACACCCCGGCTTGATGAACCCGCTGATCTCCTCCGGTGCCGCAAAGATCACGTCTGCGCGGTCGCCCGCCATTCCGGCCCCGATGAGGGCCGGTGCGTTCTTCGGGGGACCATCGCCGCTCGCGTCCGTCTTTAAGCGAAGATTGCGCTCCCAAAACTTGCGGGTTTGTCCGTTCGCGGTGGTGATGGTGTAGGTGTCTTTGCAGTAGGTGATTTCTTGCACGCGAGCCGCCGGATCGAGGTTCTTCAGATTGGGAACCTGTCCGCCGCCCATCATGCCGCCCATGGAAGCGCCTTGTTGCGCCGCCGCAGCTCGCGGCTGTGTTGCTCCCTTTAGGAACGCCAGCAAGTCGGCGCGCTGGCGAGCGTCCTTAATGCCAGGGAACGTCATTTGATTGCCGGGCACGAGGTGCTGCGGATCAGTGATCCAGTCATCCAGCGTCTGGTCGTTCCAAACAATGTTCGCGGATTTGAGAGCCGGCGAATACCTGCTGAAACTCGCCATGCTTCCCGCCTTTCGATTCCACAAGCCGGCGAGACTTGGACCGGTCATGTTTTGGTCGGGCTGCAAAGAATGGCACGTGGCGCATGCGCCAAAGGCGCGTTGCCCGCGCGCCGCATTCCCGTCTGCCGCCAAGGCCGGAGACAGCGACGCTATAACGGCAATCGCCGCCAGCGCGATCGGGAAACGCCAATTCATGATTGCCTCCATTGACGCGTGCGATTTTGACAGAAATCCATGACGTTCGATCCACGTTTATTTCTCTTGGAGCAAATTCGCCGCGCGCCAATGCGGCGTCCCGGTATCGGCCTTGAGATCAAGGTAACACACGTTCGACACCAGCATCCGAGACGGTAAATTCGTCACCGCATAGAGGGCAAGTGACCCGATAAGCGCGGACGTGAGGAGCAATCCATATCTGGACATACGGTTCTCCGTGAGCGGCGTTGTGCCGGTCGAGATACCCCAACCGCACGCGGTGGTCCTGGCGGCACCGGCCAAACAAGACGAGAGGCCCGCCGCGCCGCCTCGGCGGTGAGTGTTTGGCCGCATTACCTATCCGGCGGTCCATGAGCGGTCCTTCTAGATCAGCTTTTGCCGCCTGATCCTCAGACTGTTGCCGACCACGCTCACACTCGATAGCGCCATGGCGCCCGCCGCGATCATCGGGTTTAGCAGGCCGAAGGCCGCGAGAGGGATCGCCGCAAGATTGTAGAAAAAGGCCCAGAATAGATTTTGCCTGATCGTCCGGAACGTCACGCGCGACAATCGCAACGCCTCGATGACTTTCAGCGGGCTGCCTTTGACGAGAACGATGTTGCCGGCCTCAATCGCGATGTCGGTTCCCGTGCCGATGGCAATGCCAAGATCGGCCTGCGCGAGTGCGGGCGCGTCATTGATGCCGTCGCCAACAAACGCGACACGTTTCTTTTCATTCTGAAGGCTTTGAACCTGGTGCGCCTTGTCTTGCGGCAGCACTTCGGCAAACACGTGATCGATATTTAGCTCGCGCGCGATGGCGTCCGCGGTTACCCTGTTGTCCCCGGTAATCATCACTGTGGCTATGCCTTCGCCGCGAAGCAGCGCAATGGCTTCCTTGGCGTCGCTCTTCAGCGTATCGGCAATCGCAATGATGCCGACGGGCTCGCCATTGCGGGCGACGACAACGACGGTCTCGGCCCGGGCCTGATGTCCTTTGATCTTGGTCCCAATTGCTTGCAGCTTGATACCTTCCTCGCCCATGAAGCGCGGGTTGCCGACCAGCACGGCGGCGTTGTCGATGCGGCCCCTGATCCCCTTGCCGGCGACATTGGCAAAATCTTCGACCACCGCGTTCCGCAGATTCTTTGCGCTGGCCGCGCGCACAATCGCCTGCGCCAACGGGTGTTCCGACAGGCGCTCAAGGCTCGCGGCAAACCGCAGCACATCGTCACTGGAAACGTCGGGACCGACGGCTTCTACCGTGGTGACGTTCGGGCGGCCTTCGGTCAGCGTGCCGGTCTTGTCGAACACCACGACATCGATTTTGCGGCCACGTTCCAGCGCCTCGCCATTTTTGATCAAGATGCCGCGCCGTGCGCCGACGCCGGTGCCGACCATGATGGCGGTCGGTGTCGCGAGACCGAGTGAGCAAGGGCAAGCGATCAGCAACACGGCGACGGCCGGGACGAAGCTCTGGGACACGTCACCGGTCGCAAGATACCAGCCGACGGCGGTAGCCAACGCGATGCCGAGAACAACAGGAACGAAGATACCCGACACGCGGTCAGCAAGCTTCTGGATCGGGGCCTTGTTGCCCTGCGCATCGGAGACCATGCGCACAATCTGCGCCAGCACGGTATCCTGGCCGATCTTGGTGGCGCGCATTTGGAAGGCGCCAGTGAGATTGATGGTCGCCCCGAACACGTTGTCGCCAGAAACCTTGTCAACCGGCAGGCTTTCGCCGGTCAGCATGGCCTCGTCCACGCTGGAGGCGCCTTGCACCAGCACGCCGTCAACCGGGACTTTCTCGCCCGGCCGTACCAGCACGGTGTCACCGACGGCGACTTGCTCAATGGGAACGTCGCGTTCATTGCCATTTTCAACGACACGCGCCATCTTGGCGCCGAGTTCCATCAGCTTCGCGATGGCCTCGCTGGCCTGCCCCCGGCTGCGGGCTTCGAAGTAGCGGCCAAGCAGAATGAGCGCCGCGATCACTACGCCCGTTTCAAAATAGAGATGGGGCTCGCCGTTCCACATTCCCCAAAGGCTGTAAAGAAGCGCGGCAAGGGTGCCGAGCGAGATGAGCGTGTCCATATTGGCCGCGCCGTTACGGGTCTGCGCGATCATGCCGCGGTGAAAGTCGCGGCCGAGGCCGAGGATCACGACGCTGCTGAGAATGGCTTGAATCCAGACGCTGGCATTGTGCCCGAGATAACTCCAAGGCAAAGAAATATCCGCCATCGCCAGGATCACGACCGGAAGGCCGAGCGCGATCGCCCAGGTGGCCCGCTCCCGCGCGGTTTTAACTTCCTGCTCGGCGAGCTGCCGGGGATCGCCGGCCGCCTCGTCGCTGAGCACCTCGTACCCGTTGCCGGTCACGGCATCGCGCAGCGCGGCCTCAGTGACCGCGCTTTCGTCAAACTCGATACGCGCACGGCGCGTGCCGAGATTGACATTCACTTTGAGGACGCCGGGGATTTTGATCAGCGTGCGTTCATTGCGCACCGCGCAGGCGGCGCAGTGCATGCCGCCGATGGCGAAAGTTGCTGTTTTCATGACGAAACTCCCGGCCTGAGGTTAGCCATTGTTCTTACCGCGCGCGGCCGCGAGCTTTTTTGCAAGCGCGTCGAGGCCTACGGCGCCAACCACAACCTCCGATCCGACGACATAGGTCGGCGTGCCGGTGATGCCGATCGTTTCCCCAAGTTTTAGATTCTCATCGATGGTCGCCTTGGCCTCCGGGCTCGCCATGTCGCGCTTGAGGCGGTCCACGTCCAGGCCGACCTCCCCCGCAACGGCGAGTGCGCGCTCGGCATTGGCCTCGCCGCGACCGCCGAGCAGTTTCTGGTGAAATTCGAGATATTTTTGCCCCGCTGGGTCTTGCATCCGCACGGCGACGGCGACGCGGGCGGCCTCGACCGAACCGTCGCCGAGGACGGGAAACTCCTTGAGAATGACCCGGAGCTCGCCGTCGTCCTTCATCAAGGACAGCATGTCCGGCAGCGCGCGTTTGCAGTAAGCGCAATTGTAGTCGAAGAACTCGACCAGAGTGACCTTGCCCTGCGGGTTGCCGAGCACGACCTGGTGCGGCGATGCGAATATCTCCGCACCATGTTCTTTAACCGCCGCCTCACTGGCCTTCGCTTCGTCAGCTTGCTGGCGCTCTTGCAAAGCCGTCAACGCATCCTGAATTACTTCGGGATGCGCAAGTATGTAGTCTTTGGTCATTTGCTCGATCACGCCGCGTTGCGCCGTTGAAAACGACGATGCCGGCGCCGATTCCGCGTGTGTCGGCGGCGTGGCGACCGAGGATTTTTCCGAAGGGGTGGCGAGCACCGTTATTTTCGATCCGGGCGTCATCATTCCCATCGCGCAATTAAAACGGATGTCTCCGGTCTGTTGCGGCGTGAAGCTGATGACTGTGGTGCCGTAGGAGAGCAGCTTCCGCACACCGGCCCCCGGCGCCAGGAGGATACGGCCGCAGCCTTGGGCCTCGCTGGCATCGACACGCCACTCCACGGGTATCCCCTGCACGACATTGAACTGATGCGGCTCATATTGATAACCGACAATCTTCATCTCGATGATCTGCTTGCCGTCGACGACGGGAGCCGTTTGCAGCGCGACGCCGTTCGCGGCTTCATTGCTCGTTGCGTTCAAGGCCGTGGTTGCGGCCGTGGTTGCCGCCAGCGTCAACCCGCTTTGAATGTTGAAGAGGCCAAGGATGACGACGGCCGCTCCGGCAAATTTGAGGAAGTGGCGCTGGAAGCCGCCGGTGGCAAAGCTCGAAAAGGCCGACAGCGATAACAGAGCGGGCAGCGTCCCGAGCGCGAACGCCAGCATCGTCAGCGCGCCTATCGCAAAGCTGCCCTTGGCCAGCACATAGAGCTGAAGCGCCTGTGTAAAGCCGCACGGCAGAAAGAAGGTGAGCGCGCCGAGAGCGAAAGCTCCGCCATTGGCGTCGCGTTCCGCCAGATCGTGAATATAGTGGCCAAAGGCCTTCGGCATGGTCGGCAGAAAGCGCGTGAGCGCGGGCAACAGCTTGAGCATCTGAAGGCCGAGCAAGATCATCACCACGCTGGCAAGTATGGACAGCGCGCCGTTGATCTGTGGTGAAAGCGTGAGCGCCGAGCCGAGCGCGCCGATGGCCCCACCAAGCAGCGTGTAGGACAGAACGCGTCCCGCGTTGAAATAGATAAGCGGCCTCATGCGCCGCATCGGCGTGAGGTTCGCGGTGGTTTCGTTGTATTTGGCGGCAACGGCGACCAGCATTCCGCCGGTAACGGCGATGCAGGATGAAACCGAGGCAACGAGGCCGATGACGAAGACCAGGCCGTAGCTCATGGTGGTGGATAAGCCGTATTGCTTCGGCAAGAGGTCGAACTGCCCAAGGGCGAAGAGAACGCCTGCCACAATAAGAAACGCGGCGCCGATCTCGGCATAGTCGCGCGCCGAATTCGTCGCCGCGTTGGTTTTGATCTTGCTCATTGATAGCTCCGTAACCGCGCACTGACATTGTCATGCGCTCGTGAGTGTTGGATCGCGCCTGCGCACCACGCGCAGCGCAAAATCGCCCGGCGTGCAGCCGCAATTGCGGCCGCAGCGGCGGCGTTATTCAGTCACTCAGCTACGAGGGGGGTACGGCTCGGGCGGATCGGCGCGGCCCTTTAAGAAGGCCTCTAAGCTCGGGCTCGGCACCGCGTCGGCCACTTTCAGGATCAACACAGGAGTGGCCGCAGGCAGAGCCACGAATCCGCTGCAAAAAGCAGCGCACGCGGACGGCGTGATCGGCGCACTCTTGCCGTCCATACCGTTACAAGCGCCGGACACCGGCATACCGGCCGTCATGTCGGCGTGATCAGCCATGGGACAGGGGACGTTGCATCCGGAGACGCCGGATGCCGTCATCGACGCCATGCCCGCTGCTGACGCGCCGACGCTCGCGGGTACGACCACAAGCGATAGCGTAATCAGAAACGAGATGAAGGCACGCGCGCGAGTCATGAGTCCTCTATCCAACCTAAGCGCATGTTTGCAGGTGCCTAATTGTGCGTCAAGTCACAGTTGGGTGTGCCCTGGAATCCGTTACAGCCGTGGGGATTTCTTCGCCCACATGCGCGCGGCGAAGGCGCGCTCCTCGGGCCCCATGACGTCGCCGTAGATCGAGGTCGTCTTTAGAGAGGCGTGACCGAGCCAGCGTTGCACAAGGTGCGGGGGCACGGAAGTTTCGAAGGCATGGACGCCAAAGCCGTGCCGCAATCCCTTGGGCATGGCGGGCGCGCCAGAGATACCTGCTTCGGCCATGACCTCCTTTACCCGCCGCCAAGCCGTCGTGCGGCTCCAACACCAAAGACGTTTTACGGCCAGGTCAGCGTCTCGTTGCAGAAGGCGCAACCCGAAATAGCGCTCAAGATCGTTGAGCACATACTTCGGCAAAGGCACCTGCCGGACGATGCCGCGCTTGCGGCGCTTCAATGTCTCCAAATTCACAACGCCGCCATCAATATCGATCGCTGCAGGGATGAGCGCCAGAATTTCGGAAATCCGCCCGCCGCTCCATCGCAGCACCAAGCAAAACAGCCGCACCATGGGGGGTGCACGTTGCGCGCTTTCAATGAAGCGCTGCCGCTCGGCGGCGTTGAGATACTTTCGGCTACCGGACGGGCCGAAGAGGCTTCCGCCCTGGTAAGGCTGCTCCCGCATCGTCGCCTCGGCTGAAACAGAATGGCCGATTCTGTTGCAGCACGGGAAACCTCCGATGTCGGCGAGATTTGGCTATTTTCAGCAGAATGGATGAAACTTTGTAGTGCACTTTTACTGCGCAAATCAAGGCAAATTTAGGACTCTGAAACACTATCGGCCATACCGTTTCACACCTTCCCCGCGACGCATTGGATCATTTCTCGCTATCGCAGTCATTGCTGGCAGCGCGGCTTGCGGGTCGGGAATTGCTCAAACGGCGCCGACCCCCAGCGTTTCTGCCGCTTCGACAGACGTCCAGAGAGGAAGCGAGGCGCTGAACCGGAAGGACTATGCCTCGGCTCTGAACTGGTTTCAGAAGGGCGCTGATCTGGGAAATCCAATCGCACAGTTCAACATCGGTTGGATGTATCGCGACGGTCTCGGCGTAAAGCAGGACTACGCACAGGCCCTGAGTTGGTTTCAAAGAGCGGCAGCGCAAGGCAATGCGCCCGCGCAAGACTACATTGGCAAGATGTATCACGACGGCATGGGAGTGAAGCAAGATTATGCCCAAGCCATGACGTGGTTCCTGAAAGCAGCGAACCAGGGTTTTATCCTTTCGCAGGTGAGAGTCGCTGCCATGTACATGTCGGGCGAGGGTGCGAAGCAAGACTTCACTGCCGCGATGGAGTGGTACCGCAAAGTGGCAGATGCGCCTATGGTCTCCCGCGAGCCATTTAGCGTTGAAGACATAAGAAACTATAAGGCCAGAGCCCAATTTACGATCGGAGAAATGTACGAGAAGGGCCTGGCCGTACCGAAAGACGACGCGCAAGCGATAAGCTGGTACCGAATGGCCGCAGGGATGGGCAATGCAGAAGCTAGGGCGAAGCTCGCGGAAATGGGAGCGCCGGTGAAGGATGCCGCCGCGGGCAATGCGGATGCTCAAGCAGCGTTTCAGTTCTTGCAACGTCAGGCCACGATAGATGTCGGTCTTGTGCAGCCCGAGCCTGGTTTGTCGCGTCTCCAAGCAGTCGACGGTGACATATGCCACCTGCGGTGCGGGTTTCACTTTGCTCCCGGCATTCACGAAGTGATCGATGTGGACTATGAATTTGGAATGGCCGACATCGCGCCGCGTACCTTGAAGTGGGAAATCGACGGTAACAATCGCGGTTTTTTTGAATTTTCCAGTGCCGACGGAACAGCACTTTTTCAAAAGCGCGGGCGTAGCCGCAAGGTCGATGTCCTGAGCTTTACGCAAAAGCCGCTGTCTGACTGGACGAACTGGTCTGCATGGCAGAAAATAGACAACGTTGTTTGCCGCAGCAAAGCCGACAAGACTGATTTAGAACGTGTGCTTCGGGCGTTTTCCGTCCTCGCAAAAAGCTGCGGGGCGCGGGAAACGCCGTTTTGAACTCTTCATGGCAGCGGTCTAGTGAGAGTCTGGTTGTCTTTGTCGCGCGTGACAGAATTAGGCATCTCGATCGCCGTACTGGAGTTATGAAGTCCGAAGGGCGAATGACGCAATGCAAGCCGCCACGGCGTTTCTAGTGCAGCCCTCATGATCCTTAAGGCGGTTTGACGGTTTTAGTTGAAAAGTGACCTAATAAGCTGATGTTCATCCGGAAGATTCCGTCGCAAAATGTAATCGTTGAGAACCTTGCCTTCGATGCGGCCTCTTGCCAGAAGGCGTTGCAGCGAATGACCTTCCCAATTCGCGGATAACAAAGCAGATTGTACGCCTAAAGCGGCTTGAGCACCTTCTTTTTCGACGAGAAGAGGGACGGTTTGGCCATTAGTCTTCGCCAATGGGCTGCATTGAAAACCGTCAAGCTCTAGCAAACGTGCAAGTCCCTGAAGGTTCGCGGCCTGCGTTGGAAGGGGTGCCTCGGGCGGGATTTCTCCTGACATCGCATATCGCAACAATTGTGCGCCTACGAAGCGATCTAGGCGGTCGCGAAGGTGCTGGTTATGATAGTGGGAGAGACAGCTTTCGCACGCCCGATCACAATGCGCTGGGCAATTTTCCAAAAGTTTCAGTACGTCGCGCAAGATATCGTCGAGATACTGCCCGGCGAGTTCGGCATATCCAGCACCGCCCGCCAACGTGTCATACAAGTAAATATCGATAAATAGATGTCCCTCGGCATTATCCGACGGCACAATTCGGAAACCGGCGCCGAATTCCGATGGATCAAGGTCCAATTGCGGATGTCGGCTGGCCGCGAGCCGCAGCGCCTCCGCGATGGAATAGGCCGCGTCTTCGAGAGTCCTCAGCACGACCAGGTTATTGGTATCGGTTGCCATGGGCGGTTGCACCGTCATTCGCATTAACAGTAGATCCGTCGCGAAGACATGGCCGAGATAGACGTTGCGGAACTCGCCGTTGCACAGCTTGGTCGGCTTCGGCTGGTTGAATGCGAATTCAATGTCGTAAGGCCGGCGGTGCGGACCAGCAACAGGCTCTTCTGTGCCGGCTTTTCCGCATTTCTCGCAAATCCAGAATCCTTGATTGGTATCGTTTTGAAGCTGTCCCTTGTTCGCTGTGACAAGTTTGCGATCCGTAGTGACGGCAAATGCAAGCCGCGCTCCGACCGGTTGAAGTTCGGGTAAGTCGTTTGTTCCGATTGGCACAGGAAACTGTGCGGCCGTGGCATAGGTTATATCTTGTTCCCGATCATCTTCGGAAAGCGCTCTACCGTCCTCAGGCGTAAAAACCTGTGGGACAATCATGGGGGTCGCTTGCAATGTCCCGCTGCACACTGGGCAGTGCTGCTGAGGAGCGTCGCTACTCTCCATATCTCGGACAAAGCTACAACTGTCACAATGAATAAGGTCGGCGACTTCGGCGAATAGCGGAGCAGATCGGTCATGGACCGTGGGTAGGACGTTGGCGACGACACCGCCTGAGCGGTACGTGGCCTTATTGATCACGATCAAGCGGCCAGGTGCATATTCACTTAGCGCCTTGCCGATGCCCTGCTGCGGTCGTTCGACAATGCGCATCTTCCATTGTCGGCTGCCCTGGACTTGGGTCAAACGCTCGACCAAAAAGCTCGTCAGGTCTGTCGGAAACGCGTAACTCGGAAGCATTCCGCGGCTAAAGAGAAATTCAAGGAGTTCCTGGTCCCCGAGGGCGTTGCGATCGTCATCGTCATCGTCCTCGTCTTCTTCGTCATCCCGTTCGGGGCGATCCGGGGCCGGCGCGAGTTCGCGCATGACGGCGCTAAGTTCGTCGAGCAACTCCTGCGCACCGGTACCGATCCATTCATCGATGGTCTGCGGAGCGGTCCGTAGCGAGGCGGGCAGCCACAAGCGGATTTGCCCTCGAAGCTCGCCGTTAGGCGCGATCACGTTTTGCTCGACCCACTGCCGAAAAGCCTGAAACGTAGGCCCGGTCTGTCCATCCCCAAAGAAGAAGTCCTGTGCCTTGCCGAGCGCCCGAAATAGAGCCGAAGTCGCTCCGCCGATGGGTATGTTGTGGTCATCCATATATCGGTGAAAAAACGTTTGTAAAAGGAATGACGTGATGTGCCGTCGCGCAATCTTCGGATTGTCAATCTTGATGTCGGGATTTCTGGGCGGACCAGCGACGATGTCTTGGGGGGAATTGTAGTAAAAGCTATCATGCGGTCCATTCTGAGCGTAGGTAAGGACTGTTGAGACGGAGGAGCCGCGACGGCCCGCGCGGCCTGCGCGCTGCTGGTAATTCTCCCGTTGCGGCGGCACATTGCGCAGGCCGACGGCAACGAGCGATCCAATGTCGACGCCAACCTCCATAGTCGTCGTACAGCTCAACACGTCGATTGGACGATCGCGCGGATCAATAGAAATATCTCGAAAGCGCAGTTCAAATTTCTCAGTCGTCGCGTGAACGCGGGTATTATCGCGGTTCGAAAGTTGCGCTGTATGTTCTTCGACCGAAATGCTGCGGAGCTTCGGTCTCGCTTCCAACGCGGCGCGCACAGGTTCGCGCCAAAAGCCCTTGCGCGAGCGGATGTATTCACTGTCGGCCGGACTGAGGTTATCCAGCAAATCTGAAGCACACGAAATGCACCGGTTCCGGATTGGCATCGGCATCAATTGGGTGCATTCGCGGCATTGGTACCACGGCGCCTCAAGATCGATATGGATTCGAACCTTTGCTGGATCGATGAAGTAGGCGCCGCTGTCGTGACGAAGCGCGAGTTCGCTGGTGAGCGCAGCTTCGATCGAGACAACCGTCTCGGGCGAGATTCCGAGAACTGCCGGGAGTTTAGCCCGCAACGAGCGTTCAAAACGCCCGTCACTCCCCCATGAAGCTGTCCAATACCCGGCGGCCAGCGACCGAATGGGAGGGGGAATGTCACGGTCAAGGGCAAACCGGTCACAAAGCTCTGAAATCCAGGCTGTCGCGAGTTGGTCAACGTCCGAATCGGAGAGAGCTGGTACGGCGTTGCGCGCCGTGGTGCGCAGTTTTTGCTGGGCACGCAGGGTCGGGAGCAAAACTCCAACCGATGTCCCGGTCAGGGAATAGTATCTGCCGCATAACTGCCGCAGCAACGCCATTTTATAGCGCGGCGGGCTGTCGCTCGGAGAAAAATCATTTAACAGGTCCTGAAGGGTGTCCTGCTCATGATCTTTTTCAAGTCGTTGGATTTCGTTTTCGATGCGCCGTGCGTCTTCGACATCAAATATGGGAAGATTGAAATCGCGCAAGACGGTCAGCACTGCCGTGTAAAGGTGTGTATTCGGACGTGGCTCTCGGCCGATGGCCAACAATCGCGATGTCGCCACTGCCAGCACCTGGCGGAATATGTCTTGCTCCACCTCGCGCGGGATGTCGCGGGCCAGGCGCGCGGCTTTTTGACGGCCGTCGGAGAAGAGCAGAACTTTTCGGCCACCATTAGGGAACTCCCGCGACTCAGCTTTCACTGCCGGCTGTGCGTCGAGTTGGGTCTTTACCAGGTTTGCAAAAGGCGCTTCGCCCTTCGTCGAGTGATCCATGATGCTAGAGCGATCTTCGCGCAACGTATTATCGCGGCACACCGGGCATGTCGAAAATCGTGCGGCTCGGCCCCATTCGGCGCCGGCACCCGGAAGATAAACTTGACGAAAGTCGGTGGCGTCCGGCGGCGTTTGATACAAAAGACGTCCACTGGGGATGTGGAGCCACGCGTTTGTGCACTGATCCGTCTCATCGCGGTGAGGTTCTCCCTCAACCAAAAATTCCACTGCAAGCAACGGCGTTTGATGCCCTTCGCGCAATGGTCCCGATGGAAGGTGCCAGAGAAAGTCGCCGTGCGGCCCATCCATATAGGCACGTAAAAATGCCGTCCCGCATTCACGGTGAGTGGCAAGCTCGTAGACACGGCCGCCGCACTCGCATCGTTCCCTCGCATGTGTATGCAGCCGCCCAAGTATGTGGCGCGCGTGCGCTTCCCGCACATGCTCGCATCTTGGATTAACGCAGGCGAAAAGTGCCGGAAGACCGCGGAAGAACATGTGTAGTCGGGTAGGAAGGAGGACGCGTTTGTCGTGCTGACGTTTGGCAAACGTGGCGATGGCCAAGAGAGCCGCGGTTGCGGCTTCTGCCTGCGGGAATGAGCCGAAGAGGCGGGTCCGAAGTTCCTCCAACGGCATCGCGGTCCCCGAGACACACTGGATCAGAAGCTCCAGGGGGCCAAATCCCGTTAGTTTATCGAATAGATAGTCCGCTAGATCGGCGTTCTCCGCCGGCACGATCCACCCGAGCGCTTTGCCAAGCTCAGTCACGGCTCGGCGGGCCGCTGGCGGGTCGGTCGCGTACTTTTCAAAAGCTGCGAGGTCGAAGGCGGCGAGGGCTTCAGTCTCAACGTTGGTAGCGATACGCTGCCCGGCTCGAGCCTCCCTTGTGCCGCGAATGACCTCAAACAATCGCGTCGATGTGTCCGGTAGACCCGTGAGATCGCGTCCGAATTGAGTGATGGCGCGGGTCGCGTCTTCACCACTTCCCAGGCTGGCGCTGGTAAGAATAAATCGAACGCGGTCGCGCGGAACGTCCAGCCTCGACAATAGCCTGCGCAGCAGGAGCGCGACTTCGGCGCCTCCTGCACCTCGATACATGTGGGCTTCGTCGAGGACGAGGATGAGTTCATTGGTGGCGTTCGCTCGAAGCCAGTCACGAGTCTGGTGGAATATCGGCCTTTCGATTGGCCGCATCAGCATATATTCCAGCATTGAATAGTTGGTGATCAGTATTTCTGGACAACGCGTCTGCGTTTCATGGCGTGTCATAAGTTCGCGATCGCCGTCTTGCGTCAGGAGGCGTCGTTCCCAGTGTCGGTAACGCCTTGTTCGGCCGGCTGCGCTGGTCCGCGTCTCTTCGAATGACTTCCCAAAGAAAGCCGCGAGGTCCTTTTCGGGCAGTTGCCCGATCGCGCGCAGGCGAGCCTCTGTAGCGGGCTGCGCCAGAATAGGCAGATAGAATTCTTCGAATAGAGGTTCTATGCGTTCGGTATCGCGCTGGGACGTGCGCGGCCCTGGATAGGCCGTTCGGCCTGTATAACTGCCAAACCGCACCGGATATGAGCGGCTGCCGGAGATCAATTCCGACGCGTGGGCGCTGCCAAACAATCGCCTGATGCGCGAAAGTTGATCGTTGACCAGCGCGTTCATCGGATAAAGTAACAGTGCGCGAACACCCGGCATGGCCGCGCACTGAGGTCTCGCATTAGCTTCAATTGCGAGTTGCCCGATGATGGGCATTAAGAAACCTTCGGTCTTGCCCGAACCAGTGCCAGTCGCAACGATAAGGTCCCGTTGGCGAGTAAAAAAAGCTTCGAGTGCGGCCGCCTGGTGAACGTAGGGTCTCGAAAAGATGCCCACATCCAATTCTGACAGACGGGTAAGAACGTTTTTTACGGGCGCTGGAATGGAAAGTTTCGAGTAAGGCATGTCAAGTTCATAGACGGGGGTCGATTCCACAAAGGGCCGCTGGCTAACGGCGCCCGGCTCTTCGAGCAAGCGTCGCCTTTCGCGTATAAGGCTCTCGTTGCGAATGTGGTATTGGGCCTCGATGTAAGATCGAAGGCTTTCCGTTAATCGGAGCGCTGTGGTGTGAACGCCGTGATCGGTTGTTGGACTGCCCTGCGTCATGAGGAAATCCGTGGCGTGATCGATGGAGTAAGCGATAGTCGCCGAAGCGCGTGCAGCAGAACTGGCAGCGCATCCCGATGGAAGATGAGCCTCTCGGGTGCCTGTGACGCTTGGTCTTCCCAACCCAGCGCATAAATGCGCTCCTCCGGATACGGAAGCGGCGTCGGTCGGTCGATCCTGAAGGTCTGCCCGGTGAGCACAATGGAAAGCTCGCGGGGGCTGTTCAGAAGGACATCAAGGCCAAATCGCAGCCGTAACGTCAGGTCGCGGCGAATTAAAACAGAGCGGCGCAGCGAAAGAGCACCATTTTTGAGTTCGAAATGCGCGAGATACTGCGGCGTGTCGTAACTTCTCGCGTAGCGCGTCTGAGGCTGGCAGAGACGTACCCCCTCAAGGGGACGATTGATCTCACCGGCTGCAATCCATCGGCCCTGACGTCGTTGGTTTCGGAGCACGTCCGGTGCATAGATTTCGAGTTGTTCGGCAGACACGTTCTGCGTTGCGTCCATACGGGCTTCGTGAGCGCCGAGAACCTGTGCGGTCCACTCCGTCAAGGGCGGGGCCTGTCCTAGCCACGCATCGACGGATTGGGCGATGTCGCGGTTGCCCGCCTTGTCGAGCACCCTCTGGCCGACGAAACGCGCGGCGCCAACGCAACTCGGCTCGGTGCCTATCGTTTTCCTGACGACTGCCATTGGAGCAGTCCCGATTAAAAGACAGGACGGACTGTTGTCGGGGATAACGATCCGCAGCGGGGCAGCTAGCCACTGCGCCTGGCCGATATTTGTGGCGTCGCCCAGAATGCCCATCCGTTTCAGAGTGGCGAAACAAATGTCGGAAGTTTCTTGGTGCTCCCCTCCGGTACGGGGAGGCCACACGAGATCGATCGCGCGGCGCGCGCCTGTCGTGAGGCGGGTGGTGTGAATTGTTCGTGCGGCGCTCATATCCTTCAGCGGAAGCGCTGCGCCGAAAATCATAGCGCGAAAATACTCGGCAGCTACGGCGCCGATGAGAGCGCATTGGTCACCTGACGAGTGTAAGAACCCACCGAGACTGGACTCTATACTTTCGCTGCTGCGCTCCGCGATTGCGATCATGCTAAGCCATCCGATTTTTCGTCATCGACGAAATCAGCTGCCAACATCCCCGCAAGGCGAGGGTCAGGCACCGTCCCGTTGCATTTGCCGCCGTCCAACTCAGAATCGATCTGGTCTTTGGACAGATTGAGCGTGCGCCAATAGGGCAAAAGCCAACCGTAGCAGAGCGAGTGAAGTGGCGTGACTACCTTTTGGTCCGAGCGCGAGATATGAAGCGCTTGGTATGCTCGTACGAACGTGCGCTCAATGGCGGGATTGCGCTTTCGCGTATGCAGGCGCGTAAGACGGATTGCTTCTTCGGTATTGGCGCCCGCAGATCCAAGCTGACCCTCGATAGAGAGATCAGCTTCAATCGACAGAACACTCCCCGCTGGTTCCGGCTCTGCGGGTTGGCTTGTACGCCAATCGAGGTAGTCGAGATCGAAGACCGGTCCTAGTTCGAAATAGCTTCCTTCGATAGGAAGCGACGCGATGCCTCCCGCTATCGTCGCAAAAATCGCCGCGCGCCCGCCCCGGCCGTCGGACGCGTTGGCCGGTCGATCTACGCAGTCCGAGAGAACTTCTCTGGTGAGATCAATCGCCGTTAGATTGACACCTTCAATCGCAAAGGCGCCGATGTGCTGAGGATAACGGCCGAGCGCGGTTGCAATGCAAAACCGAAGTTCTTCAGCGTCCTGCATGCCGATGGGGATCGCGAGCCGCGCGCTGGCTGGTCCGGCGACTGCGCGCGCAAGTCCTCGGGCGACGCGCGTCGCAAACGCACCCTTGAGGAAGATGACCTGCCTACTGAGGACTGCGGCGGCACATTCCTCGGCAAAAATCTGCCCCGTCGTCTTCCGCAAACCAAGAGGTTGCAGGGCTTTGACGAACGCGCCGGCTACATCGGCGTACGAACGAATTGCCGCCGGTGTGCTTCCATTGATTGCTTGAAGACTCTCCCAACGAAGGTTTGAACGAAGATCGAGGATTTCACCGCCCTGGTAGATCGTGAGGTCCTTCGTCTCATAGGGTGGCGACGCCCTGGGCGACGCGACGTTTTTGGGCTTCTCTAGCTCACTAAGGCGCTCACCCACGGCTACCAGTTGCTCGGCAAGCGCACGATCTTCGCTCAATACGGCAACGGCCTGCCCAATCTGTTTTAACGCGCTGGATAGCTCTTCAATGCGGCTATACTGGCTTTGCACGTTTTCGCCTGAAGTCTTTTGGTCCGTTGCCACTTGCTCAATCGCCTCGCGCAACTCGCCAGCGGCCGGGAGCGATAATGACAATTTCCTCAATTCGTTTGAGACGGTGTCAATTTCAGCAGCTATCGCTTTCACGCGGGCTTCTAATGCAGCGCGACCGTCGTCGATATTGGCTCCGGGCTTCGCGGCTTCAGCGGCCTGCGCCCTCTTGATCTCCTCGTGGAGTGCGTTGCGTGCGCCTTCGGCGATGGCGTGAACTTTTGTAATGCCTGCTTCCAATTCAGGCAATTTGGCGAAGGCCGTCTCAACCGACGCGGTAAGCGGATCGAGGCGGGTGGAAAGCGCTTTCAACGCTGCTTTTATGGACTGAATTTCATCTTCGTCGTGTCGTAAACGCTTCGGCAGCTCGCTGAGCTCAGTATCCCGATCCACCTCTGAAGCTGGCTTTGCGGCAGCTATCAAGCCGCGCGCGGCGGCGGTCTCGGGAAACGGGCTGAACGTGAAAAGACGATCGATTTGTTCACGTGTACATCTATTCTGCTGGGATTCGTCCTTCAGCTTCTCAAGTAGTGAATCGACGTGCTCCTCGACAGCTAGGCGGCGGTCTTCGGCATTGTGAGCCGCGTCGGCGGCATCCTCCACGCTATCGATCAGTTCATGCGCCAACTTGGCGTTTGGAAAGTTCGCGTCAATCCACGACCGCCAGATCAGATAAAGCCCATGATAGTCGCGTTCATCAGCCCCAGTTCGACTCAGCTTCCGTGCGAGGACCTCTTTTTGCTTGGCAATCCCTGCTTCACTCGTTTTGCGGAACCCATCGATGCTCGGGAGAAAGCGCGCGACTTGCTGCATCGTGCCCGCAGGTATTTCCCCGAAGAAAGCGAGCATAGTCTGTTGTCCGAGGGCGTGAATACGCGCCTTGGCGTCTTGACCAGGTGTAAGGGCATCGCTCACGGCGCCGTCACCTTTGCAATGTCCCGAAGCTCGTGCTCAAGCGCTCGGCGGTGCGCCAAAAGCGCTGAGGGGACGGGTAATTTGGAGAGGTGGCGCAGCAGATTACGGTCATCAAGGGCTTGCAGCGGACCGTGCTCAGGCATGACAAATCCGCCAGACGCCTTGCACAACCATTCGATGCGCGCTCGGAGGTCGCGGCTGATCTTGAATTCTCTTGATTGAGTTCGGTCCGCAGCTTTCCAAAATGAGTGGAAGGCCCCATAGGCGCCAAAATCCAATTCGACTTCGACCGAGCGGTCCTGAAGGATGGCGTTGATGCGCTCTAGGCGTTGCTTAGCGGCCGGAAGGCCAATGGACCCCACTGTCTCCGCGAACGCGATTTCTTCTTTCTGCCATTCGAATTGATCCGCGCGCCTCCAAGAAAGGGAGCCGATCAAAACAGGATGCCCGCGTATTTCTGAAATCCGACGCCGCCCAAGCCGCACCTGCTCAAGTAGTTCCTGGCACCTCACGCGATGCAGAGCGACCGGTTCCGTGGCTTCTGTTCCGTCGAATCTCAGTGACACCGTTGGCTCGTGCGCCGCATCCGGATAAGATTTCGCCGACACCGTAGCCAGGTTCGCGTCATCCCATCGTAGGTAGATCGGCTTTTGAGCCGCTTGGTCTGAAATGGTGATTTCAATAAGGCGGCGGTTCGTACCTCTCAGGGTCGTGGACCCGGAATATTGACCGACCACGCAAGCTATTTCGTTCTCATCGCCACCGTCGTCGTCGATAGGTTTGATTGCAAGAAAGAGTTGCGAGGCTGAGGGGACTTGCAAGGTACCGTCGTCGTCGACGGCATATGGCGGTGGGTAGAGTAACGCCCATTCTCTCTTGGCGCGCGCAAGAGGGAGGTCACAGGCTTGCGTCAACCAAGCCGCAATTTCAGGGTCAGCTTTGTCCGGCAGACCAACGAGGGAGCAACACCAGCTAAGATTTGTAGCGAGTGCGTGAACGAGGATCGCTGACGGCAATGTAATAGAGTTGCCTTCCCGCCAAATTAGATAATAGCTTTCGCCCCAATGCAGGACGTTTGTTTGAGGCTTCAATTTTGCGCCGCCGGCGGCGCTGAATACATTTGCAACGCGACTGCTCAATCCCGGAATGCGGTGCTCTACGGCGGACCGATACGGCTGACGTACATCAGGGCTAACCCAACTGACGCCGAAATCCGGCGCGGCGGGATCAACCCGATACGTCTGCGATCCGAGAAAAAGTTTCGAAAGAGTTATCTTTCTTACGTCGCCTCCGCCGCAGTCAATTTGGACAACGCCATGCTCGTCGGGCGACTTCGGCACTGTGAGACGGACGCCCCACTTTCTCGGCCCACGTCGCGCGTCATAATCGGGTTCAAGCTCGATGCTCAAACGGAGGTGTTCGATCGCGGGACCTTGATAAGGGTCCGCGTGACGCCAGGAATGGCTGAGGTCGTCGGATGGATGAAATTCCTCGCATTCCGGCTTTCCTTGTCCCGGTTTGTGCGCAAAATGAGTAGCGCGATAGTCGCCGGAACGCAGAGAAACCTCGGCGTTGCACGTTGGGCATCTATAGCTGCCCCACGGTGACGCTTTCGTCGCACTTATAATCTGCCCGGTTCGACGTTCCTTGGCGTGATACATCTAAGCGCTCGCTCGAACCGTGCCCGTTGAAGTGAGTTTGAAGGGTATCGGTATCTCCATTCGCTGACGCCGAGTGAGCACTAAGGCGCGGAATTGCTCTCGCTTCCATTCCTTGAATTCTGGGCGACGTATCGCCCGCGGTACAATCCAGCGCGCGCGGGCCAAGGCGCCAATCTCAGCGACCGTTTTGATGCCGCGATAGTTTGGCCTGGTAGCTTCGTCTCGCAGGATTTTTCGAGCATTCGATGCCAGTAGACACACAAACACCTCCCGGCCGATGCCATGGCGAAGCAGATCGGCTCGGAAGCCAAGAGCGTTAAATGCGGCCCGTATGGTGCGTAAGCGCCAATTCGGTCCCTGTCCGAAACGATGACCGTCAACGTATTTGTGCTTTCGCTTTCTTAAATAAGCCCGCAGTTCCGCAAAGAGCGTATCCGGAACATGGAAATGCCCCCATCCTTGCGTGTAACCGATCGAGGTGAAGTAAGATTCACGATCGAGCTTCAGTCGATTGTAGACCGACGACCGTCCTAGTGATGAACTCGTCGTCACGACGACCAGCTTTGCACCTTTCTTTTTGCGAGAAATGATGCCACGGGTTTTGCCGTACTTCCGCGCAAAATCGTCCCGCACCTCGCGAGACCGGACGAGGCATGATACCAGTTTGCCACCAAGGATCATGTTGTACGGCGGAACAGCCCCGAGGACGTAAGCATCGAGCACATTGACTAAGCGTTTTGCGCGATCGTTCACATTCCATCCAATGAGATCGTCACGCGCTTTGAGATTAAAGACAGGATCGCCTAGAGCGATGATGCCCATCAGTTTGTTGTTGCCTTTGTCCCATACGAGATAACGCAAACGTCGACCAAACCCGACGGACACTGGCACAGACCAAGACAGGCTCGCTAAGCGAAACAGCTCGGATTGCCAGGTGCCGGCTTCGATCAGTTCAAGTACCGGATCGACTTTCTCCGGATCGATTTCGCTGCCTTCGGCGAAGTGGTGTTGCAGTTCCGGTAGTGCGCGCAGAACAAATTCGCGCTGCGCTTTCAATCCTGCTTTGCGCTGCTCGAAATGAAGTCCCCGGATGCTTTCTTTTGAGGATGAAGGCGGCACAAGTGCCCCGTCTGCCGACTTGTCGAAGCCAAGCTTTCGAAGATGTGCACGAATCTTGCGCTTCAGGACGGCTTCCGGCGTGAACGCGCCAATTATGGCAGTCTTCTTCTTCTTCATACGCACCCCTACCCTAGGTTGCTACCACTAGCAGTCCAGTGTGTTCCTGGGTAGAGCATTTGGAATCCACGGTATTTTCACCGGCCTCCGGGAGTTTGACCCTGCCTCATGTGCGCATTTCTCCCTTGGGAGAAATTGCCGTCGGTGACAAAGGCTGTCGCTGGAGACGGGGCGTGATCAGGCCGCCAGTGCAAACCGCGGGTAATGGGTCAATGTAGGCACGTCCGATGGGGCGATTAGCGATCGAACAAATCGCGTTTCGTTTGTGCCGTTTTGTGCCAGTTTTGTGCCGTGGAACTTTTGTAAACGGCTGGTCATCGACGGCGGAAAGCCTCTAACCCATTGGTTTTGAGAGAAAAGTTTTTGTATTGGCTTGTAAGGGCTCGTAGCGAATGAAAAAGCCCGTCAGTGCAGGTTTAAGTACCTGAACTGACGGGCTTAGTTTGGTTGCGGGGATAGGATTTGAACCTATGACCTTCAGGTTATGAGCCTGACGAGCTACCGGGCTGCTCCACCCCGCGTCAAAGGGTCGATGAGTGTGACGGTGATGTAGCAAGCGCCCCCCGATAAGGGAAGTGCGCGGGGCTCGATATTTCGCCATACTGGGCCCCCGAAAGCCCCCTTAGGCCGTCATGCACGCCCCCATAGACGCGGATATGGCCGACAAACCTGCCTTGCAGCCCCGTGCGGCGATTGGACCCGCGGTGCGCGCCATCGCCGGCCATATTTTGCTCGGCGCCCGCTCGGCGTTGCTCGATCCCGAGCGAACGAGCCAGGATTCGGTGCACGATTTCCGCCGCGCCATGAAGGAATGGCGCGCCTTGATGCGGCTTCTCGAGCCGTTCATCGCCGACGCACCGCGCTGGCGCCACGATGCGCGCGATCATGCCCGCTCGCTGGCGCACGCCCGCGACAGCCAGGCGGCGCTCAATGCCTTCGACGACCTCCTCGACAAGGGCGTGGTGCTGTCGGAACGCACCGCCGCCACCATCCGCGGCCGCATCGAGGCGCTGCGCGGCAGCGAGGAAGAGGCCGGGCTGACGCCGGCGCTGCGCGACGCCATCGTCGCCTGGCTCGACGTCGCGGCGGCGGCGATCGAGCAGTGGCCGCTCGATCCGTTCGACTTCTCCTCGATCGCGGGGCAATTGACCTCGAGCTACCGCAGCGCGCGCAAGCGCATTCCCGGCGACTGGTCGCTGGCCAGCGCCGAGGATCTGCACGAATTGCGCCAGCGCGTCGTCGACTTGCGCTACCAGATGGAATTGATCGAGCCGCTGTGGCCGCGCTTCGGCCGGATGTGGACCGACGAGGCCGAGCGGCTGCGCGACCGGCTCGGCCGCTGCCAGGACCTCGAAGTGCTCAAGCGGCTCACCGGACCGCACCAGCCGCTGGCACATTGGCGCTCGCGCCTGACGCCAGCCTGCACCGAACGCACGACCGAGCTCGCGCAACGCGCCGCCCGCATCGCCGTGCGGCTATTCGCGGAAAAACCCAAGGCGTTTCGCCATCGGCTGGAACAGCTGTGGGAGCACGCGCGCTGAAAGCCGCGTCAAAGAAAATCAATCGGAAGGCTGCCGCCGGACCGAAACGGCGATCGGTCCGGGACTCCCGATTTCGCCGCCCTTGCCGATGATCGTCACTTCGAGCCGCGAACCATTCTGCTTTGTCGCATAATCGTAGCCGTTCAGCAGGCGGCCCACGACATGGCCGAGCGATCCCGCATAGCTGCCATCGCGCATCTCATCGAGCCCGATCGAGGAACGGTATCGAACGTTAAAGCCTGCGAGCGCGGACAGCACGTCTGCAATTGTCGTTTGCTGCACCACAACATGAAGCGCTGCGGCATCGCCGTCTATGTGTAGCGAGCGGCCGCTATGGTCAGCCGTTAATTGCAGCGCTGCCGTACGATCGGGATCGTCTTGTGCGCACAAACCTTGCATCCCGAACATCCCGAGGACTGCAAGACAAGCGACTGTGGGTTTGAGAAACTGGTTCATTCCGCGCCCGCTTAGGCCTCTGCAATGCCGGGTGACAAGGATAGTTCCGAAGGATCAAGCGACGACGCGGAACTCCGCAACGGCGAGTATGGCGCATAACGTAGTCGTTGTGTGTTGGCGCGATGCGATGCCATCCGAATTTCGCAACCGAGATATGTGCCAACTCGATGGCAAAACTATAATTCTACTTTTTTGGCGCGAATGATCGGTTTCGTTCTGGGAACCGCATCACTCACGAAATTTTCCAAAAGTTGCGCCGTCATCTCGGCCTCAATCGCGGCGCAATAGCGCCAAATCCTTGCCGATAAATTTTCAAAGCGTCAGCCTTGCCGACGCGCGACATCGGGAACGTCGGAACGAAATCTATTCCAGCGCATTTGTTCCGTGCAAATCGGCAAAGGGGGTGTGTCACAACAGCGCTGCGAATATCCGTCAAGCTGCGATCCGCTGATCCGTCTGCGGTTCACGTGCCGCAGCCTGACGATTGATGCCACGCTCGGAGGTCGAGTGTTCGCGGATGACGCCTTGCGTCATCCGGGTGCGGAGCTTTGGCGTGGAACGGGGAGCGGCTTGGGCTCCGCATAGGGCCAAGCAACACGTTCAGCAACATAGGGAGGTGTCGTCATGTCAGTTGCTCGTCAGAGAACCGTACGAAGCTTAAGCTGCGCCGCCTGCTTGGCTGTCGCGGGCGGCATATTCGGCCTGCCCGGACCGTTCACCGCCGGCCAAGCGATGGCAGATCCTTGCACCGGCCCCGGGGCCCCAACCACCACCCAAACCAAATGCGTCACGGGCATTTTCATCCCCGGCAATCCGCTTCGCTCGTTCGATATCAGCTGGGTCAATCCGGATCGCGGCGAGTATTACCTGGGTGACCGCTCGAACGCCGGAATTGACGTCGTCGACACCCATAAGCTCAAGTGGAAACGGACCCTGGGCGGATTCGTCGGCATCGTGCTCAACGGATCGGGCGGCGTCGACAACAACCATTCGGGACCCGATGGCGTTGTATCCCATGGCCGCTGGGTCTACGGCGGCGATGGCGACAGCACCCTGAAAGTCTTTGATCTCGATGCGCCGCCGATGGCTGCGTTACAGCAGTCGATTTCCACCGGCGGCACGACGCGGGTCGACGAGATGGCCCTGACGACGGACGGCGACCTGCTGCTCGCGGCCAACAACGCCGAGGATCCACCCTTTGGAACGCTGTTTGCTGCGAACGGAGATAACGGAAATGACGAGGATGATGATCACTCTGGGCATCATGCGAAGTCTCACGTCAAGATCATCACCAAAATCTCGGTCGATCCTGCGATCATCCCACCGCACTTCGGGCTATCGTTTGAGCAGCCGGCATGGGATCCAAAGACCAGGCGCTTCCTCGTATCGGTCCCAATCATCGCCAACAACCCCACGGGTTGCAATTACGGGCAGCTGACTGGCCCGATCACCTGCGATGGTGGCGTGATTGTGATCAACCCGGAGACGCTCAGCACACCCACCGCCGTCATCGGCGCATTCAATGCGGCCACCAATACCGGGGTCGTATCGCTACACGCCTGCGGCCCCAACGGAGCCAGCGTCGGGCCGGATGACAATGTCATTCTGGGCTGCACGCCGCAAAACAATCCGAGCGACGTGATCACGCTCGTCATCAATGCCCAGACCAAAGCCCAGACCCCGATCACCAACATAACCGGGTCCGACGAGGTGTGGTACAATAGCGGCGACGGTCGCTACTACACCGGCTCGAGTCGGGACTGCAAGGTCGCGGGATCTCCCTGCCCCGCGGCGAGCCAGCAGGCGGCCGTGCTCGGCGTGATCGACGCGGAAGCCAACTCGCTGATCGAGAAGGTCCCGCAATCGTCGGGCTCGCATTCGGTGGCGGCGGATTCCGAGCTCAATCGTATCTTCGTTCCCCAGGTGGCCCCGGTTGCGGTCGTTGGGACTGGCGGCGATACGACGACCGTGGGCGCGGGAATCTGCGGCACCAACAATGGATGCATCGCGGTCTATCAGCACGGCGATGGCGATCACGATCACGATCACGATCATGAAGCCGACGCGGGCCACTGACCTTCGCGGTTAGATACGTCGATCTTTTCGAAAACGAAATGGAGGCCGCGTTGCGGCCTCCATGCTATTCCGGGTGGCTAATTGCGCTGGCGCGGTGCGCCGGCGACGTCTTATCGGGCTGCGGCGGGCGCGCTGATGCCGAGATAAATCTCCCGCACCTGCTCGTTCTTCTCCAGCTCCGCCGCCGGGCCTTCGAGCGCGATGCGCCCGGTCTGCAGCACATAGGCATAGTCGGCGATGCCGAGCGCCAGCGGGATCGACTGCTCGGCCAGTAATAATGTGAGCCCTTGCCGGTGCAGCTCGGCCAAGGTGTCGTACAGCGCCTCGACCACGGTCGGCGCGAGGCCGAGGCTCGGCTCGTCGAGCATGAGGAGCCGCGGCTCGCTCATCAGCGCGCGGCCGAGCGCGAGCATCTGCCGCTCGCCGCCGGACAGCGTGCCGGCGAGCTGCTTGCGGCGCTCGGCGAGCCGCGGGAACAGCGCATAGACGCGCTCGAACAGCGCCGCGGTGCGCGAGCGGTCGGCGAGCGCGGTGGCGCCGAGCCGTAAATTCTGTTCCACCGTCTGCGCCACGAACAACCGCCAGCCTTCCGGCGACAGCGCCAAACCTTTGCTGACGATGGCGTAGGCCGGCTCGCCCGAAATCGTCTCACCGCGCCATTCGACTTTGCCGCGCGCCGGCCGCACCACGCCGGCGATGGCGTTGAGCGTCGTGGTCTTGCCGGCACCGTTGGAGCCGAGCAGCGCCACCACCTTGCCGGCCGGCACCTTGAGCGAAATATCGGCGACGCCGACCAGATCGCCGTAGCGCACTTCGAGATGTTCGACGTTGAGGTCACTCACGGCCCCTCCCTAACCCTCCCCCGCATGCGGGGGAGGGATGGGTGGGGGTCGCCGATGCGCCCGGCCCAGATAGGCTTCGATGACGGCGTCCTGCCTGACTACCGATTCCGGCGTGCCGCTGGCGATGACGTGGCCCTGGTTGAACACCAACACGCGCTTGGTCAGCGTCATGATCACTTCCATGATGTGCTCGACGATGACGATGGTGATGCCCATGTCGTGGATGCGCCGCACCAGCGCGATCGCCGCCTGCAATTCGGTCGGCGTCAAGCCGGCGAGCGATTCGTCGAGCAGCAACAAGCGCGGGTCGGTGGCGAGCACGCGGGCGATCTCGAGGCGCTTGCGTCCGGGCGTGCCGAGCGAGCGCGCCCGCTGCTCGGGCTGCAATCCGGTCAATTCGACGATGCGGCGGGCATGATCGCGGGCGTCGTTGCGATGCGGATGCCGCAGGAACGCGCCGACCATCACGTTCTCAAGCACCGTCATGTCTTCGAACGTGATCGGCACCTGGAAGGTGCGGCCGATGCCGGCGCGAGCATGAACGGCCGGCCCGGCGCGGGTCACGTCCTCGCCGTCGAAGACGATGCGGCCGGTGGTCGGCAAAGTCTCGCCGGCGAGGCAATTAAAGAAGGTCGATTTGCCGGCGCCGTTCGGGCCGATCAGGCCGATGATCTCATGCTCGTCCACGGCGAGATCGGCGCCCGACACCGCGAGGAAGCTGCCGAACGCTTTCGAGACGTTCTTGGCGTCAAGCAGCATAGGCGCGCCTCCAACGCTCCGGCACGACGCGATACCACAGCTCGAACATCCCGCCGGGCTCGAAGCGCGCGATCAACACGATGATGCCGCCGTAGAGGATATAGGTCAGTCCGGAGCCGCCGCCGCCGAACCAGGTATTGGTGGCGATCTGCAGCGGGATCAGGATCAGCGCGCCGACGAGCGGACCGAACAGCACGCCGGCGCCGCCGAGCGCCGCGACGATCACCATCTGCACCGAAACCAAAATGCCGAAGCCGGAATCCGGATCGATGAAGCCGGTCTTGGCGGCGTAGAGCGAGCCCGCCACCGAGGTGAAGGCGGCGCTGAGCGCCAGCGCTTGCATTTTCGTCCGCCGCACCGGCACGCCGAGCGAGCGCGCGGCGCGTTCGCTCGACTTGATGGCGCGCAGGTAAAAGCCGAAGCGGCGGCGCTCGATGAAGGCCGTGGTCGCGAGCACGATGCCGAGCACGGCGAGGAAGATGTAGTAGTACGGCAATTCGCTGCGGAACGTCAGGTCCCACCAGCCCCGCGCCGTCGCCGGGCCCTGCAGGCCGACCGCGGCGCCGACGAAATCCCAGGTGCTGACGAAAATCCTGATCAGTTCGGCGACCGCAATGGTGGCCATGCTGAAGTAATGGCCGGAGAGACGAAAGGTCGGCATGCCGATGAGAACGGCGAGCCCGATACTGAGCACGATGCCGACCGGAATGCCGACGATCGGCGACCAGCCGAACAGCGAATAGAACAACAGCGGCGTATAGGCACCGAGACCGAAGAACATGCTGTGGCCGACGGAGACCTGGCCGGCATAGCCGCCGACGATGTTCCAGGCCGACGCCGAGATCGCCGCCAGCAGAAACGCAACCCCGATATCGCGCGCGAAGGCGCCGGAGAAAACGATCGGGAACAGCAGCAACGCGGCCGCGAGCAGAGCGATACGCACCCGCGGGGAAAGAATATTTTTCACGCCTTCCCCATCAGACCTTGCGGCCGCAGCCACAACAGCGCGACGAACAGGCCGTAGACGACGATGTCCTTATAGATGGCGCCGAGCCAGAACGCGGATGCCGCCTGGATCAAGCCGATGATCAGGCCGGCGTAGAGCGAGCCGAGCACGCTGCCAAAACCGCCGAGCGCCACGACGACGAAGGCGATCAGGCCAAATGTTTCGCCGACCGAGGGCGACCACGGATAGGCGGTCGCCATCAAGGCGCCGGCGATGCCGGCGGCGCCTGCCGACAGTCCCCAGGCCAGCGCCTGCATGCGGTCGGGCCGTATCCCCATCAGCATCGCCGCGGTGCGGTCTTCCGCCACCGCGAGCAGCTTGCTGCCGACCGTGGTGCGGGTGAGCAGAAGATGCAGCGCGATGGTGAGCGTGATGGCGACGACGCCGGCGACGAGTTGCGCGATCGGCAAATAGATGCCGGCGAGATTGACGGTGCCGGACATCGCGTTCTGCGGCAGCGATACGAAATTCGCCGAAAAAATCCAGAACGCGGTGTAGCGCAGCAACAGCGCCAGGCCGAAGGTGGAGAGGATCTGCGCCAGCATCGGGCCGCGGGTGACGTGGCGGATCAGCGAGAAGTAGATCGCGACGCCAAGGGCCGCGAGCGCCACCGCGGCCGCGATGGCGAAGATCGCCGGCCCGCCGCCAACCCAGACCACGACCATGAGCGCCGCATACATGCCGAGCATGACGAATTCGCCATGGGCGAAATTGATGAAATTCATCATGCCCCAGATCAGGGTGAGGCCTGAGGAGAACAACGCGTAAATGGCCCCCAACAGGAGGCCACCCACGATCACTTGCACCGCGACCATCTAATATGCCCAACCCGCCATCGACCGCGGCAGTCTGGCATCGGCCGCCGTTTCGGGCCAGACCAAATCGCGTCGATTGGCGTAGAATGCCGCCGCGCAAGACATGATCGAGGGGAACATGGCCCAGCTCTACGACGTCACCATCCTCACAGTGCGGCCGGGAACGCATCCGCGGGCGCTCGAAGTCCTCGGCAACAGCCCGGGCAACGATCCCAGCCTGCTGGCGTGCTGGTATTCGGACATCGGTGCCGTCAATCAAATCCTTCTCATCCACAATGTCGTGGCTACCGCCGCAAGCATCGACGACCGTATCGCGGCGCTGCAATCGCCCAATCCATTCGGCCTCGCCGAATACATTGTCGCCATGGCGATGGACACTTACGTTTCCTTCGACTTCATCCCGCCGCTGCGGCCGGGCGAGTTCGGCCCGGTTTACGAGGTCCGCACCTACATGCTCAAGCCAACCGGTCTGGCGCCGACCATCGCAGCGTGGCGCAAATCGGTGCCCGGCCGCATGAAAATCTCGCCGGTGCTCGCCGCCATGACCTCGGTGACCGGCGCGGTGACGCGTTTTCTGCACGTCTGGCCCTACAAGAGCTTCGACGAGCGCGCCCGGCTGCGCGCCAAGGCGGCCGCCGACGCAGTGTGGCCGCCACCCGGCGGCCCGGGCCATTTGGTGTCGCAGCAGGTCGATATTTATTTGCCGGCGCCGTTCTCGCCGATGCAGTAGGACCTCTGCTCGTAAATCGAGGTCGATAGATTCTCAGTTGGCCAATGTCTGCTATTTGGAAGCTCGACTAATCCAGGATTTCAGCTCAGAGATCGCCGACGGCTTCAAGGAGGAACGCATGGTGTGCCGGACGATGGGAATGGGCAAATCAGCTCTGTCGCTGTTGGTTCTTTTTACATCTGGGCCACTTTCAGCGGCCGAGACCATCGATCAGCTCTACGAGAAGGCGAAGCTCGAAAAAGCGGTCGTATTCTATACCGGCGGCGGGCCGGCAGCGGCTAAAGCGGCGGCGGATGCTTTCGAGAAGCGCTTCCCCGGCATCGCCGTCACCGCCAAGGGCGACTTCAGCAATGTGCTGGATTCCGAGATCGATCGGCAGCTCAAGGACAACAAGGTCACTGCGGATTTCCTGCAACTCCAGACGGTGCAGGATTTTCCCCGGTGGGATAAAGCGGGCGCGCTGCTGCACTTCAAGCCCGACGGCTTCGACCAGGTTCTCCCGGCAATGAAAAACAAGGACGGAGCCTGGGTGGCCGTGACCGCTATACCAATGTTCTACGGCTATAATAGCGAGAAGGTGCAGGAGGCCGACGTGCCGAAGTCGGCGCTCGATTTCCTGAAATCCCTGTTCCGCGGCAATATCGTCACCGTTTATCCCACCGACGACGACGCGACCCTCTACAATTTCGATTTGATCGTGCAGAAATACGGCTGGAATTACATGGCAAAATATATGGCCAACCAGCCCTATTTCATCCAGGGCCACCGCGATGTCGCGGCTCGCGTGAGATCGGGCGCCGATTTCGTCAGCTTCGATATCAGCAATAGTTCGCGGATCGGCGGTGGCAACCTGAAGCTTGTAATGTCCGAGAAAGACAAGTCGCCGGTCTTCTTCACCGCGGGCGGCATCCTTAAAGATGCGCCACACCCCAATGCCGCAAAGCTTTTCCTGACCTGGATCTTGAGCAAGGAGCAGCAGGGCCGTGTGCCTGCTTTCTATTCCCCGCGCGCCGACATGCCGCCGCCGGCGGGACTGCCGCCGCTGACAAGCCCGCGTTTCGCCAACGGCTATCGCGATTTTCTCGGTGATGGAACACGGCTTCCGGCGCTACGGAAGCGCTTCGAAGCTTTCACCGGACCGGTCGTGAACAAGGCCACGCAATAAGTCGCTAGGTTGGATTGATCCGGACCCCGTGCGATGTCGAAAACAAACGTCCAGCACGACGTGATCGTGATCGGGGCCGGCAT
>Ga0210405_10000506_pt1 | contig 51501 bp, 38 predicted proteins | sample IncBWH11MmetaG_FD_155492 | JGI IMG/M metagenome (GOLD analysis project Ga0210405, IMG submission 155492) | Forest soil microbial communities from Barre Woods Harvard Forest LTER site, Petersham, Massachusetts, United States - Inc-BW-H-11-M | ecosystem: Environmental > Terrestrial > Soil >...
GGGCGTTGACGACGGACACGCCGACACCGTGCAACCCGCCGGAAACTTTGTAAGAGGAGGAATCGAATTTTCCGCCCGCATGCAACTTGGTCATGACCACCTGGGCGGCGGGAACTTTTTCGCCGTCGATGTCCATGTTGTCGACAGGGATGCCGCGGCCGTTGTCGACGACAGTGATGGAGTTGTCGATGTGAATGGTGACTTCGATCTTGTCGGCAAATCCGGCGAGGGCTTCGTCCACGGAGTTGTCGACGACTTCATAGACGAGGTGATGCAATCCCATCTCGCCGGTCGAACCGATGTACATGGCGGGACGTTTGCGGACGGCTTCCATGCCGCCGAGCACCTTAATGGAGTCGGCAGTGTAGTCGCCATTGACTCCGTTGGGAGCCTTTCCGTCTTTTGTTTTCGCGTCGGTGATCGCGGTGGGGTTCAGAGTCTCTTTTGTGGCCATTCAGCTCCGTGAAAAAACGCACTTGGTAGCCCCTGGCTGACGGTGCCTTTTCGGGCGCCCCGGATTGACTTCAAATTATTGATATTTATTGGACTTAGGGGCTTCCCAAGCTGGCTACATTCTAGCATAGAAAGGGGTGTTTTTCGAGCCGCGAATCGGGTCGGTAACCCTTGTTTTGGGAGGGGTTTAGGAGGGTGGAGGAAGGCGATTTTGGGAGGGGCGGGCGGTAGCGGTCGCTTCAGGACTTCGGGGCTCCGAAAGAGAGTTTTTCGATCAGCTCGTCGAGCTCGTCGTCGCTGCCCGCGATGAAGGTAACGGAGACGACAAATCCTTTCCGCAGGAGTACGAGAGAAGACTGATGCATGGTCAGCTTGCCGAGCTCTTTGAGGAAATCGGCGCGGACCAGGGGAGTTGTGCCTACGGAAAATTCGTAGGGGTCTCCGGCGGGTTTGAAGCCTTTTGAAGTGGTGAGTTCGGTCAGGGGGCCGAGGTAGTCGGCGGCGGTTTTGAGGCCGGGGTAGGTGGAGGTGCTCTCGGCGGTGATGATGACGGCAGAGTTCACGGTGTCGCCGGCGACTTCGGGCGGACGTTCGAAGACGCCCAGGAGCAGTTTGGATTTTGTTGGATCGGCGGATTCGTCCTGCATTTGCTGGGTGCGATCGACCCAGGCGTAGGGCATTTTGTAGGTGAAGGCGAATTCGGGGTTGCGATAGAGGGTTTCGGCGCTGTTGGACGGCGACGTGTGGTGGGTTGCGTGTTGTTCGGGTTTTTGTTTGGTCTTCGAGGAGGAGGTAGCGGGATCTTGGGCGTATGCGGTTCCAACGAGGGTCAGTACGAGCAGGATTGGAAAGGGTGAACGGCGCATCTCGAGATAATCGTACAGGAGATGGGTTGCAGATTTCCTCGGGTCGGGATCGGGGTTATTTCAGCCCGAAGAAATGTCCACCCAGCATTGATCGCGGGCAGATAAAACATGAGCCGCGGCCAAGAACGCCCCGGCCGCACAGACGGGGCGTCTGTGCCTACGTAGTTCTGGGCGACTCAGTGCACTCTCTCTAGGCCGCGACGCTCACGGAAACCGGCTGGCCACAATGGGCACAGCGGCGGGCCTCGATCGGGATGTCGCTTAGGCACTCGGGGCATTTCTTGGTGGTGGGCGCGGGAACGGGTTCGTCCTTGTGCATGCGGGCCATCAGGGCGTTGACCGGCATCACCACGAAGAAATAGACGGCTGCGGCGACGAGCAGGAACGAGATGGCCTGATTGATGAGGTCTCCGATGTTGAATGACTGGTTGCGTAGCTTAAAACTGAAGGTGGCGAAGTCTCCCGTCTTGCCGACGATGGCGCCGATCAGCGGCGTGAGGAAGTCTTTGGTGAACGCCCCGACCACGGTCGCAAAGGCGGCACCGATGACCACGCCGACTGCCATGTCGACCACGTTTCCGCGCAGAATGAATTTTTTGAAGCCGCTGAGCATGTTGGCCTCCTGATCGAGAAATAGCGTCGACGGGCGAGGACGCCCGTCTCTCCATAAATTGAGGTGGCGGACAATGTAATGCGGGGAGGCGGGGGCGTCAAGGAGGTGTAACTATTCGCGGGTGACAGCGGCTAAAGCCGCGTTGATCTGTTCACTCTATGGCTCGAACCGAAGTCGAGCCCTCATGAGAAGACGAGCTTCGCTCGCCTGGGCAGACGGGGCGTCTGCCCCTACGCGAGTGTAGAGGCTCAGATGCGCATGGGCATGACGATGTAGCGGTACTTGTAGTCGTCGCTGCCGAGGGGGCGAAGTTGGCCGGCGGACTGGGGGTCTTTCAGCTCCAGGCTTACGTCTCCGGAACCAACCGCTTTCAGGAAGTCCAAGATGTAGGTAGCGTTGAAACCGATGGTGAGGCCGTCACCCTGGTAGGGTGTTTCGATGGAGTCCTCGGATTCGCCGGAATCGGTGGAGGAGGCGGAAAGCTTCAACTCGCCTTTCTCCAGGCGGAGGCGGACTGCGCGGGAGCGCTCGTCGGAGAACTGGGCTACGCGCTGGATGGCGGCGCTGAAGTCGTCGCCGTTCAGGCTGACGTGCTTGTTGTTGTCTTTGGGAAGGACCGCTTCGAAATTGGGAAATTGACCGGTGAGCTGGCGCGAGGTCAGAAGGCGCGGGCCGATGCGGAAGAAGAGCGTGGATTCGTCTTTGGCGAAGTCGATGGTCTCGACATCATTGGTGGAATCGACCAATAGCTTCAGCTCGTCCATGCACTTCTTCGGGATGAGGGTTTTCATTTCGCCGGAGACGCCCTCGAATTTTTCTCCGTTGCGCTCGATGTGAGCGAGGCGATGACCATCGGTCGCGACCATGGTGATGGACTCAGGCTTGAGGACCATGAGGGCGCCGTTCAGGGTGTAACGGGATTCTTCGTTCGCGATGGCGAAGCCGGTCTTGGCAATCATCTCGCGCAGAACCTGGGCAGGGATCTTGACTACTCCGGCAGTCGGAAAGACGGGGAGGCTGGGGAAATTCGACTTCGCCATTCCAACCATCTTGGTGTTGGAGCGTCCGCAGCGGATGCTGACCCAGTGGTTGTCGAGCAGCTTGATCGTGATCTCTGCGTCGGGCAGAAGCTTTACGTAGTCGTATAGCTTGCGCGCGGGGATGGTACAGGAGCCTTCCTTCTTGACCTTGGCGTTGCAGGCGGTGCGCAAGCTCAAGTCGAGGTCGGTAGCGGTGAGCGACAACTTGTCGCCAGAAGCTTCGAAGAGATAGTTGGAGAGGATCGGGATCGTAGTCTTGCGTTCGACAACTCCCTGCGTGGCCGTCAGCTCGCGCAGAAGTTCAAACTTGCTGACCGTGATCTCCATAATCCCAGTTCCAGTCGCAGTGGCCACTTCAACCGGCATAGCCGAATCTCCCGTAGGGCGGCGCTACTTCTATAGCTTTTTTATATCAAATTAAAAACCTATAAAACCAGCAGTAACAGCAGGTAGCTCGGAAAAGTGGAAAACCGATCCAACTGGCCTGCTGGCCCCCGTTTGCCGATACACCGTTCATGTCCAAAATAGGTCCCGCGAGCGGCGGAGGCGGTGGAGGAGTGGAGACCGACTTTCCGCTTCGAACTGTTCTTACACAGCTTCCACACCTGCTCCACAGAGAACTGGAAGGAAGACGCTCCGGTTTGGTGGAAAACTGCGCAGAGGCCGCGCATTAACCGCCTAGCTGCTCGGTCAGCTTATTGATGAGCCTGTTCAAATCCTTATCGTTCTTGCGAGCCTCGTCGATTTTATCGACGGAGTGCAGCACGGTGGTGTGGTGCTTACCGCCGAACTGCCGTCCGATCTCGGGCAGCGACGCTTCGGTCAGATGCTTAGCCAGATACATGGCGATCTGACGGGGGTAGACGATGGCGCGGGAATTATTCTTGGCCTTGATCTCGACCAGGCGCAGCCCGAACTGCTCGGCGGTGGCCTTCTGGATGGATTCGATCGTGACCTTGCGGGCCTGCGAATCGATGAAATTCTTGAGCACCTGCTGGGCGTAGGGGAGAGTGATTTCGGCGCCGATCAGCGAAGAATGGGCGACCAGGCGAATGAGCGCGCCTTCCAGTTCGCGGACGTTGGAACGGATGTTCGAGGCGACGTAAAGGGCGACGTCGGTGGGCAGGGTGACCTTTTCCTGCTCGGCTTTTTTCTGCAGGATGGCAACCTTGGTCTCGAGGTCGGGGGGTTGGATGTCGGCGATCAGACCCCATTCGAAACGGCTGCGCAGGCGATCTTCCACTTCGGCCAGCTCTTTGGGCGGGCGGTCGCTGGCGATGACGATCTGCTTCATCGATTCATGCAACGCGTTGAAAGTGTGGAAGAACTCTTCCTGGGTGCGTTCTTTCTGAGCGAGGAACTGGATGTCGTCGACCAGCAGGACGTCAACGTTGCGGAACTTGTCGCGGAAACTGGTCATCTTGTCGTAGCGCAGCGAGTTGATCATCTCGTTGGTGAACTTCTCGCTGGAGACGTAGCAGATGGCAGCTTGCGGGAGGCGTTTCTTAATTTCGTGCCCAATAGCCTGCATCAGGTGGGTTTTGCCCATTCCGACGCCACCGTAGAGGAAGAGCGGGTTATAGGCCTTGGAAGGCCGCTCCGCTACGGCCTGGCAGGCGGCGTGAGCGAACTGGTTGCCGCTGCCGATGACGAAGGCGTCGAAGGTGTAGCGCGGATTCAGTTGCGCGGCGCCGTCCCAATCGAAACGGGCCTGGGCAGCTGCGGCCGCGGAACCACCCGAAGTGGGAGCGGAGGTCGCGATCACGGAAAGGCCGCCATCATGGCGGAGTGGAGTGGAGGCCGGGTCGTCTTCGGGTGTGACGAACTTGACGTCGGCATACTCGAGGCCGAGATTATCGATGGCTTCCTGAATCAGGTCGGCATACTTGTCGCCTACGTGGCGGAACTCGACGGTGGGAACGCGCACGAAGAGTACGCCACCGGTCGCATGGCTATAGCGGGTGGGCTTCAGCCAGGTGTCGTAGGAGTGCCGGTTGATCTTCTTCTCGAGGGCGTCGAGGATGCGAATCCAAGGATTGGGGGCAAGCGTTGTACTTGGAACGGACATAAAGGCTCATCTCGGGGCCGGCGGCTGGTACGGGCCCGACTGTTAAAAATTCTCGACTCTCTTAATTAGTGCAGAGCGCCTCCCGTTTGCTGGGAGCGGGTGCCTGGACGAAGAAATCTCAGTAAGTAGAACAGGCGGCATACTAGCACAAAATATTTTGCCGCGTGGAAAACTTCGCGAAGAAATTTTTTCGCGCAGACAGGATTCGAGCGCGAACTTTTTGTGTTGTCAAGTAGCGAATGTATAACTGCAACGTGAGTGGTGCACAGAATTATCGCACGTGAGCGAGTTGCGGGAAAGCCAGAATTGGCGCTCAGTTCGGCGGAATGCGGAAATGCGTGAGGAGGATGGTGGCGGAAATTCCCGGCGCGCAAAAATTTTGCCGTGTTGGTGCGCGGTACCCGGAAGCGAGTGTGGGCTCCACAGGTTGAGAGAAAAAGATCAAGCATGAATTGGTGATGCGAGCAAGAAAATTTTGTGCGTGTGGCAGCGCGGAATTCTGTGTGAGGAATTGCGATCGGCTGCTATGCCGGTTTGCCGGGTTCTAGGAAGGTCATTTATACTCATAGTTTGCCTAAAGGCCATTGATCGAATCAGGAGCAGCCATTTTTCATGCCCAAGCGCACTTTCCAACCTAACCGGCGTAAGCGCTCGAAGAAGCACGGATTCCGAACGCGCATGAAGACTAAGAGCGGAGCCGCGGTGTTGTCGCGCCGGCGCGCGAAGGGTCGCAAGCGGGTCTCGGTGAAGCCCGGCTTCCGCGAGTAAGACTTCGATTTCTCTCCGGGGCGTGTCCGGGGATCCCATAGGGTCGTCATCCTGAGCGATTTGCACAGCATCTGCAGACGGATTGTGAGCGAGCCGTGAGCGCGCTTGCTCCGGAGGGAGCGCCGGATCTGCAGGGGCAGAGCGGGAAGAAGAATCCACGCAGCGGGCGACTGTTGCGGCATGCGGATTTCGAGCGCGTCTACAAGCAGGGGCGGCGCCATTTTTCAGCGAACATTACGGTGTTCTACTTGCGGCGGGCCGAAGGCGAAGGAATGCGAGTGGGCTTCACGGTTGGCCGCGCGCTGGGAGGGGCAGTCGACCGGAACCGCATGAAGCGCCGATTGCGCGAAGCGGTTCGCTTGAGTCGGAGATCGCCCGGGCCCGGCGTGGATGTCGTGATCAATCCGAAGAAGTCAGTGCGGACCGTGGAATTCTCAGTGCTGCTCGCGGAGGTCAGCCGGGCATTCGAAGTGATTCGCCAGAGGATGGCGGACGAGCCGCGGGCGACGTAGTGGAGGCTTGTTCGATTGAGTATGCAGATTGCACGCAAATCCGTGTTGCTGCTGTTGCGTGGGTATAAGTGGACGCTCTCTCCTATGCTTCCGCCGAGTTGCCGTTACGTGCCGACTTGTTCGGAGTACGCCATGGAGGCCGTGGAGCGCTATGGCGCGGTGCGTGGTGGGTGGATGGCGATGATGAGGATTTTGCGGTGCCATCCTTTTGTGAAGGGTGGATACGATCCGGTCATGCGCCGGGAGACGCTTGGGAAGTTTGGGCGGCCTTGAGAGCTGCGGGTCAAAATCTTAAACCGCGAAGGGCGCAAAGGAATCGCGAAGGACGCAAAGAGAACCTCAGGCATTTGTCAGTGGTTGGGAGACGCCATCGCGAGATTGGGCAGAATGCAAGACAGTCTTAAAACGCAGAGAACGCAGAGAAGGGCCGCAGAGGTCGCGGAGAAAAACGACAAAATCTTAAACCGCGAAGGGCGCAAAGGAATCGCGAAGGACGCGAAGAGAAGCTCGGGCATTTGTCAGTGGTTGGGAGACGCCATCGCGATTGTGCAGAATGCAAGACAGTCTTAAAACGCAGAGAACGCAGCGCAGAGAAGGACCGCAGAGGTCGCGGGGAAAAAGGACAAAATCCTAAACCGCGAAGGGCGCTAAGGGATCGCGAAGAGCGCTAAGAAGACGGCGGTGCCTTTCAAAGCTTAGACGTGAGTGTTGCAAGTGAAGCCAACACGAAATTTCAGAAGGTAAGGCATTGGCAGATTTTCAAGGTCCACAGCAAGAACCCGGAACGGAGCGCCGACTTCTCCTAGTCTTTGCGCTTACGTTTCTTATTATTCTTGCGTCGCAGCCTTTGCTGAAGAAATACGGGCCGAAGACTCCCGAGCCTGCTCAGCAAGCACAGAATGCGCCCGTGGCTCAGGCTCCGGCGACGGCATCGCCGACTGTTCCTCCGCCCGCGCCGGCTTCGGCGGGAACAAAGCAGGCTTCAGCGGAAACGGAGACCGTGGTTGAGAACGATCTGTACCGGATCCGGTTCACGAATCGCGGCGGCCAGGTGAAGTCGTGGGTGCTGAAAAAATTCCAGGATGATAAAGGTCAGCCGCTCGAGTTGGTGAATGCGAATGCGGCGGCGAAATATGGGTATCCGTTGGGGCTGTGGGCCTACGACGAGGAGCTGCGCAACAAGCTGAACTCGGTGCTGTATCTACAAAATCCTGATGCGGGCGGCGGACTGACCGCGCCCGCGGATATTTCCTTCGAATACTCGGATGCCGACACGGCGGTGCGGAAGACATTCCACTTTGATCACAGCTACGTGGTGAAGGTGGAGACCTCGGTGGTACAGAAAGGCAGAGAGGCCACGGCCTTTCCGGTGTGGCCGGCGGGCTTCGGAGACGAGAACACGCCGGCGGCTTATGCGGCAGCCCGGGTGGAGTACCAGAATGGCAACGATGTCGAGCGCCTGGCATTGAAGAAAGTGGCGGGCGGAGGGACCATTCGCGGACCCTTCAATTGGGCCGCGGCGAGCGATCAATATTTTGCGGCGGTGTTCCTGCCGGAGGATCCGGCGAGTGCGGCGATGGTGACATTGCGCGGCGCACTCGATAATCCGGCAGACGCGAAACATCCGAACGAATTGGTGGGTGTGGCGGTGGGGCGGCTGGGAGGAGCGACCGAGGAGCGGATCTACGTTGGGCCGAAGGCGCTCGATGTGCTGGAGAAGGTTCCGGTGGCCGGGCTGCCGGCAGGGGCAGAACCCGATTTGCGGAAGCTGGTGGACTTTGGCTGGCTGGGACTGATTGCGCGCCCGCTCTTTCTGTGGCTGAAGTGGACCTACAACCACATCGTGGCGAACTGGGGCTGGGCCATCGTGGTCCAGACCCTGATCATCAACCTGGCGCTGTTGCCGCTGCGCATCGCGCAGATGAAGTCGATGCTGAAGATGCAACGGGTGGCGCCGCAGATCAAGTCGATCCAGGAAAAGTATAAGAAGTACAGCATGCGGGATCCGCGCAAGCAGGCGATGAACGAGGAGATCGCCGCGCTCTATAAGAAGGAAGGCGTGAATCCGGCGGGAGGGTGTTTGCCGCTGATCATCCAGATGCCCTTCCTGTTTGCGTACTACCGCATGCTGGGCGTGGCGCTGGATTTGCGGCTCGCGCACTGGGCCTGGATTCCGGATCTTTCCTCCGCCGACCCATATCACATCCTGCCGATCGCGGTGATCATCAGTATGCTATTCATGCAGCGCATGACGCCGCAGGCGGGAATGGATCCGGCGCAGCAGAAGATGATGAACCTGTTCATGCCGGTGATGCTCGGGTTCATCAGCTGGAACCTGGCTGCGGGACTGTGCCTGTACTGGTCGGTGGGAAATGTGATTGGAATCGTGCAGCAAGTCATCATGAACCGCACGCCTTTGGGACGCGAAATGCGGGAGATGATGGAGAAGCGGGCGCGAAAGAAAGATAAATAGCTGCGAGCGTCGAGCCGCGAGCTACGAGAAGTAGTTTGCCGGCTCCGAGGCTCGTAGCTCGAAGCTCAGAGCTAGCTATGCCTATTCCTGACAAAATTGCCGCTGCGAACAAGATCAACGAATTTCTGCGGGGCGTGGTGGCGAATGTCGGCCTGCGTCTGAAATATCGCATTACGGTGGATCCTCCCTTGCCGGAAGAGCGCGACTGGGAGCGTCCGGAGATCCTGGTGGAGTTTGCCGGGCCGGACTCGGCGCTCATGCTGGAGCGCGGCGCGGAGTTGCTGCGCTCGATTGAGTTGCTGGCCATCGAGATGCTGCGGCTCTCCGGCAACGAGCACGAGAAAATTTCGTTTGACTGCATGAATCACCGGGCCATGCGGATTGAAGAGTTGCGCATGGCGGCCAGCGTGGCGGCGGAGAAAGTTCGGAAGACTGGGGCGCCCTACAAGTTTGCGCCGATGTCTTCGCGGGAACGGCGCATTGTGCATTTGGCGTTGCGGGATGAGGCGGATCTGCGCACGGAGAGCGAAGGCGAGGGCATGCGGCGATGTCTGGTGGTGTATCCGAAGGAGGAGAGGTCGTCCTCACGTAGAAGGATTCCGTAGCCGAGAGAAACCGGTGACCCCGATTCTTCGACCCCGTTACCGCATGTATGTCGACGAGGTCGGAAATTCAGACCTTGAGAGTTCGGACAACCCAAACCACAGATTTCTGAGTCTTAGTGGTGTCGTACTGGACCTTGCGCATGTTGCCAGTAAAATCCATCCGCAGATGGAAGACTTAAAAGCTGAATTCTTTGGCTCTCATCCTGATGATCCCGTGATTTTCCATCGCAAAGAAATGGTTAATGCCAAGTACCCGTTCGAAGCGCTGGCAGACCAGAGCATTAAACTAGAATTTGACACTAGGCTATTGAGCCTCCTCAGGAGTTGGGAATTTACCCTCATCACAGTCTGCTTGGACAAGAAGGCACACAAAGAGACCTATGCGACGTGGAGATACGACCCTTATCACTATTGCCTTGCAGTTCTCTTAGAAAGGTTTGTCTTTTTCCTCCGGCGACGAAGATCCTTGGGCGATGTTATGGCGGAATCGAGAGGTGGGAAAGAAGATATACGCCTGAAGAAATCCTTCGAGAGATTATTTGAGCAAGGAACCTCCTTCGTGGAAGAAAGACAGTTTCGAGAGGCACTGACGAGCAGACAGCTCAAGGTTCGGCCAAAGGCTAACAACGTCGCTGGACTTCAGCTAGCAGATCTCGTTGCACATCCCAGCCGAAACGAAATTCTTCGCGACCACGGTCTGCTAGAGAAGGACGTTGCTCCGTTCGCAGCTCGAGTCATTGACATTCTTCAGGCGAAATATGATCGAATGGGCAACAGACTCTTTGGCAAAAAATTCATTTAAAAGGGAAAGGGCCCTTTCGGGCCCCCGATAGCTTTCGCCATCCACCTCCGGATAACCGGATTACTTATAGTATATCCCGCAAGTCAAATTATCCCAAGAGTCGATGACTCGATTTCTCCCCTTAACATCAGAGAAGCGAGTCTACGCCAAGTCTTACAATTTCGTCATGAACCTGGATGACAGCATCGTCGCGATTGCGACTCCGGCTGGGCGCGGTGGGATTGGCGTGGTGCGTCTGGCTGGCGCGGATGCTCGGGCGATTGCCGAACCCATGCTTCGGCTGACGCATTCTCTGGAAGCTGGGCGGGCAGTGTTTGGGGAACTGATTGAACCGGGACAAGATGTCAGCCCCGAGGGGCCCTTGACCCACGAATCTTCGCGGGCGGGGGCGCCCGCGCTAGGTCAACATGGGGATCGCATTGACGAAGTGGTTGTCACCTATTTTGCCAAGCCGCATTCCTACACTACCGATGACATCGTGGAAATTTCGGCGCACGGAGCACCTGTCGTTCTACGACATATTGTGGAGTTAGCGGTCGCGCGGGGAGCGCGGCTGGCCGAGCCGGGCGAGTTCACGATGCGGGCTTTCCTGAATAGGCGCATCGATCTGACGCAGGCTGAGGCGGTGCGGGATCTGATCGAATCGCAGACCTTGTTTCAGGCGAAAGTTGCCGCTCAGCAATTGAAAGGCGCGCTGTCGAAGCGGCTGCAGCCAATCAAGCAGGACCTGGTAACGCTCATCGCACAACTCGAGGCGGGGATTGACTTTGCGGAAGATGATGTTTCGATCATGGCGGATGGAGCCATTCTCGGACACATTGCCCGGGTGCGGGTGCCTCTGGAGGAACTGGCGGCCAGTTTCGCGTTTGGCAAGATCGTGCACGAGGGGTTGACGCTGGCGATCGTGGGCCGACCCAATGTCGGCAAGTCGAGCTTATTTAACCGGCTGGTGGAACGGGAGCGGGCGATTGTGACGGCGACGCCGGGAACGACGCGCGATCTGGTGAGCGAGACGGTGACGATTGGCGGGATTCCAGTGAAGCTGATGGATACGGCGGGTATCCGGCTCGCGCTCGATGAGGCGGAGAGTATTGGAATTCGGAAATCGATGGAAGCGCTGGCGGACTCGGACCTGGTGCTGGTTGTGCTGGACGCATCGCACCCGGTGACTGCGGAGGATGGGGAACTGCTGGCGCATGTTGAGGGGCGGGAGGCAATCCTGGTCGAGAACAAGGCCGACTGCGCCAGCGCTCAGTTCCCGGTTCTCAATTCTCTATTGCCTCGGGTTCGGACTTCGGCTCTTACCGGGTCGGGAGTCGCTGAACTGCGAAGCGAAATTCTCCACCACATCGGGGGAGACGCGGGAGCGCAGAGGGAAAGCGGATTTCTGACGAATGTGCGCCACCAGGGGCTGGTACGGGATTCGCTGGCAGCGCTGGAGGCGGCGCGGGAGGCGGTCGGAAACAGGATTCCGCACGAGATGCTGCTGCTGGACCTTTATAACGCGCTTCGGTCACTGGACGAGATGACGGGCGTCACAACGAATGATGACATTCTCAACTTGATCTTCAGTACGTTCTGTATTGGAAAATAGCCAGTAGCCAGAATTCAATCTACAATCCATCTGACTTATAGCGAGAGGGAGCTACTGGCGGGCCAAAACTGTTTGTGCCCGGCTCCTTAATCACCGTGGAACGACGGGCGGGGACGCCCGTCGTTCCACGATCACTAGCTCACGAACCTGGGCGGCAATCCTTTCTTTCTGCTAGAACGCGAACTTCAATGCCAGTTGTCCGATACGGGGATCACGCGCCGTCGTAACCTGGCCGAACGAAGTGGTTGCGTTGAAATTTCCTTGCACGTTTGCGAACTGCGTGTGATTGAAGAGGTTGAAGAATTCCGCGCGGAACTCCAGATTGTATCTCTCGCCAAAGCGTGTGTTCTTCGCCAGCGCCACGTTGAAATTATTGATGCCCGGTCCTGCGAAGAACCTGCGCCGCGCTGTCCCCAGTTGCCCAAGCGTCTCCGGCGAGAAGCCAGTGGTGTCGAAATACTGGCGGCTCGTATTTCGCGGATTGAAGATGTGCACGGACCCGCCTGCAAAATTAGGCGTGTCGATGCCGAGTGGCAACGGACCTGCAAAGGGTGTTCCCAGCAACGAGCGATCGTCGTTCTCAAAGATGTAAACCGGAAGGCCACTGGAGAATGTTGTGACCCCACTCAGCTGCCATCCGCTCGTCAGTTGCCTCGGCCCACCCAGCTTTCCAAACGGAAGTTGATAGGTGTAGCTCACGACGAAGTTGTGTCGAATATCGAAACTCGACAATCCCCGGCTAAGTTGAGGATTAAATGGATTCACCTGCTCACCGAAACCCGAGGCATCATCGAGCGACTTGCTGTATGTGTAGCCCAGCAGAAGTTGCAGCGGACCGCTGTTGTGCCGGAAATCTATCTGAAAGGAGTTGTAGGCGGAGTTTCCAATTGCCGAAAAATAGCCTTCGCTCGCGAATTGATTGAGCCCATTCGCAATGTCGGCCGGATCATGGGAACTGAATGGCCCGCGATCATAGGACGGCTCGCCCCCAGGAACGCACGCCGGGTCTGCGACGCATAGGGCATGTACGACGGGATTCGCCTCCTGTGTTACGAGTAAATGATGCCCCTGCGTGCCTACATAACTCAAGGTGAGCAAATCGGCGGGCCTGAGCTGGCGCTGCACCGAAACTTCATACTGCTCCGCATAAGGCACCCGGTTGCTCGGGTTGAATGCCGGAGAGGTTCCAATCGTGCCGAACACGCTTGCTGGGATGTTCGACGGTGGATTGAAATTAGCCGGAAATGGATTGGAACTGAGTGTCCCCGTGCCGCGATTCTGGTAGGGGGAATCAAACGACGGAGGAACGATCGAGGAGTAAAACGCTCCATAGGGCGCATCGCCGATTACGCTGAAGTCATATGCGCCCTCGAACGCGCTATAGAACATTCCGTAGCCAACGCGAATACTGGTCTGGTCAGGCCCACCGAACAATTTGCCCAGAAATCCTTGCGAGACATTCGGCGAGTAGGCCAGTCCCAACCGCGGAGCGAAGTTACCCCACCGCACCGGAGCAATCGTTTTTGGAATGCCGGGATCGCCCGGGAACACCCAGCCCCGGGGCGAATTCGGAAATTTTACCGATTGCTCGCCCAGCTTGAGCGTCTCGATTTCATTGTGCTGCTCCCACCACGGGGAGATCACGTCCCAGCGCACGCCGTAATTCAGCGTCAGGTTCGGGCGCGCCCGCCAGCTGTCCTGCGCAAACGCTCCAAGATAATAGCTGCGCGTATTCGCCGCCGGCGTTTGTCCCTGCTGAAAGGCGCCCGGTGCGCCCAGCAAGAAGTCCGCAAAATCGATCCCGGTCTCCGAGGTCCCATTGAAGAAGAAGTAGCCGTTTTCGATGTTGTGCAGTTGTTCCGCCAGCTGTGTGTAATGAAAGCTTCCGCCAAAGGTCAGGCTGTGCGTTCCCACCAGCTTGCTGAAGTTGTCCGATGCCTGGTAAGTATTCTCGACCAAGCCCAGGATGCGGCTGGGAACGCCAATGTTGAAGCTCTGAAAATCCATCTCCGGCAGTCCTTCGGTCGCTGGGTCGAGTGGAAGAATCCCGCCAGTTGCCGGATTGGTTGAAAAGCCAAGCGCGCTGAGCTTTGTGTTCGTGCCTCCCGTGGGGTTATTCAAGAAGTCATGCACTCTCAGATAGCCAATGCGCGCTTCGTTCACGGCGCTGCTTCCCAGTGACTTCGTGTTTCCGATATTGATGACCTGGGTCCGCCCCTTTGTGGTCGCGCTGAATCCCGGCACGGTCGCCACCGGATACGGATTGTTCAGAGAAAACTGATCAATGTAGTAATAGCCGAACAGCGTACCGATGGCCAGGTTCGCATCCACCCGCCCGCTGCCCTTGCGGTCGGTGAGGTTCTGCGCGAATGCCGAGGTCGAGAAGTTGCCGTTTCCATCGCCAACTGGGATCGCGCCTGCCTGCAAAACATTCGTCGCGATCGGCGAGATCAGCTTCGCGGGCACTTCCCGTTCGGAAAAACGCAAACCGTAGGATCCGTGCAGCCGGCGCTGTAGTAAGACTCGCCGGGATGAATCATCCCCGTGCCTCCGAATTCCCGCATGCTCAAGGTATCTGCCCAGGCGCTGCCTTGAACCGTTCCGGACAAGGAGCCTGTTAAGCTGGAGAAGTCCCCGCCCCGCTCCAACGAGGTTGGTACCGTGATGGCCCCGGTCGAAACCCCCACATTTCTTCTGTTCTCCTGGTAATCCCCGAAGAAGAAGACTTTGCTTTTTATGATCGGCCCGCCCACCGTTCCGCCAAACTGGTTTTGGTGCCACGGCCCTCGCCCGTTCCGATCGAAATAATTCGCCGCATCGAGCGAGGTATTGCGGAAGAACTCAAACACGTTGCCATGAATCTGATTCGTCCCGGCCTTGGTTACGACGTTGATCTGCCCACCGGAGAAATTCCCATACGCCGCGTCAAAGTTGTTCGTAATAATCCGAAACTCCGCCAGCGAATCCAGGTTTGGCACCACCGCCGTTCCTGAATATCCGTACTCCTGCACCGACACGCCATTCAACAGATAGCCATTGGCTGACTCCCGCATGCCATTCACCGACAGATTGCCGGGATTCTGATCGCCCGACACCTGCGGCAGCTGAAATCCGCCACTTTGAAAAATGTTCAGGACCGAGGAGCCGCCTCCAATGTTCGAGTTCGTGTTGCTCACACCCGGCTGCAGGGCCAGCAGGTCCGTATAGCTCCGGCCGTTCAGCGGGACCGAAGTCATCTCCTTATCCTTGATGACCTCGCCCAATTGCGTCGAAATAGTCTCTGCATGCAGCGCGTCGGCCGCTACGGTAACGACCTCCGCAACATCGCCCACCGGGAGCAGCGGATCAACCGTGAGCGCATCGTTCACGTGCAATCCGATGGCTGTTTTCTTGAATGCCTTGAAGCCCTTCTGTCGCACTTCGAGGTCGTAGGTGCCGGGCGGCAGAGCCGGTAAGGTATATGCGCCCTCACCGTTGGAATAAACCGTCTGCACGATGCCGGTGGCGACATTGGTGACGGTGACACTGGCTCCAACCAAGACGGCTCCGGTCGAGTCCTTCACGGTTCCTGAAATGCTGGCTGTTATGCCTGCGACCGCAACGCCGCAGGCGAGGAGCAAGACGCCCAGAGCTGACAGAACCGGGCGACATGGTCTGAAATTTGTGGCGAGAGAAGGGCGTATTGTTTCGTGAATGCTATGGGGGATCATTGGATTAGCCTCCAATCAATCGATTCGCGTGTTACATGCGCGGCTGGCTTTCACGGCCGCGGGCGGTTCATCAAGAGTCTGCTCACGATCTCGTCTTCCACCCAGAATCTGGCGTGCATCGCGGCGTTCAGTAGCTACGGTTTTCCTTAAAGTTCGTTGTATTGAATCGTTTTAATATCGATTGCTTGTAAGTGTCAATAAGTTTCTTGGTCTGGAGCGAAGATGCTGGAGCAATTGGTATCAACCGCGAGGCTGTGCGCAGCGTGCTTGTTCGGATTTAGAGGCGGGACGGTCCAGATTGTGAGGCGTGTCACAGGGACGCGGTGATGTAAGACACAGCAAGGTGTAACTAATTCCGGTATCAAAGAGCATCGGCTTCCGCCTGCCGGGAAGGCAGGAGAAGATCCCGCGCAGGGATCCGGTGCAACTGCATGGCATGAATGTCTTCAAGGATGCAGGACATCTTTTTCGCTTAGCCGCGGTCTTCGTCGCAGGCTTAGTGATATTCCTCGTGATTCGAGGGTTTCTGGTTCCAAAGAGCTTCGGACAGCTTGGGCATTATCGCGCCAATGCAGTGGCGGAAATCGCAGCGCGTCCGATCAAGTTCGCGGGCCATGAGAGCTGCGAGGGCTGCCATGCGGACGTCCTCGATAAGAAGAAGAACGGCAAGCACGCGGGCGTGAATTGCGAGGCCTGTCATGGACCTCAGGCGCAGCATGTGGATGATCCCACTTCGGTGAAACCCGCCAAGCTCGACACGGCCGTGTTATGCGCCCGTTGTCATGAGGCAAACGCCGCGAAGCCGAGGAATTTTCCGCAGGTCGATACGGAGGAACACTCTACTGGTCTGCCTTGCGATACGTGCCACCAGCCTCACAGTCCGGTGATTGTGGCGGAAGGCGGGAAATGAACATCACCCGGCGACATCTGCTGCTCCTGCTGCCCGCGGCCGGCGTGGCCTGGAAATATGTGCTGGCGGGTACTCCGGAAGCAGCCCCCAATTACAAGTTGAGCGAGCACTGGTGGGGCATGTTAATCGACTTGCCGAAATGCATTGGATGCGGCAACTGCGTTCGGGCCTGCCAGGCGGAGAACGATGTTCCGGATGGATATTTCCGGACCTGGGTGGAACGTTATCACGTATCGGATTACGACATTGAGAATCCACAGGTGGATTCGCCGGATGGCGGCAAGAAGGGATTCCCGCCGGCGAAAGATGGCAAGGGCAAAAACTTCTTTGTTCCGAAATTGTGCAATCACTGTGCGGAGTCGCCGTGTACACAGGTATGTCCGGTGGGCGCGACATTCGTCAGCCAGGATGGCGTGGTGCTGGTAGACCCGAAGTATTGCCTGGGTTGCCGCTACTGTGTGCAAGCGTGTCCGTACGGTTGCAGGTTCATCAATCCGCGAACGAATACGGCGGAGAAATGCACGCTTTGTTATCACCGGATCACCAAAGGCTTGACGACGGCCTGCTGTGAGAATTGTCCAACGGGCGCGAGACAACTTGCGGACCTGAGAAATCCGGCGGACCCAATCCATGAGTTCCTCAAGACGCATAGTGTTCACGTGCTGAAGCCCAGCATGGCCACGCGGGCCAAGGTCTATTACAACGAGCTGGATGGTTCGGTGCGGTGAGGAGAACGGAAAGTTATGCCCGGCGTTGACGGCTTCATGTACCCGAATGAAATCGAGCTGCAATGGAGCGTGCTGATCGTGCTGTATCCGTTTCTGACCGGGCTGGTGGCGGGTGCCTTTATTCTGGCCTCTCTGGAACGTGTGTTTCAGGTGGAGGCCGTGAAGCCCACCTACCGGCTGGCGTTGCTGACGGCATTATCGTTCCTGCTGGTGGCTCCTCTTCCTTTGCAGTTGCACCTGGGCCATCCGGAGCGGTCCTATGAGATGTACCTCACGCCGCATCGCACGTCTGCGATGGCCATGTTCGGCTTTGTGTATCTCTGGTACCTGATGGCCGTGCTGGTGCTGGAGATCTGGCTCGATTACCGCCGGCAAATTGTTTTGCTATCACAGTCGAGCAGGGGTTGGAAGCGCGCGATTTATAGCGTGATGACGCTGGGGTCCACGAACATCAGCGAACGTGCCCTGGCGATCGATGAAAAGGCGGGGTGGTTGATCACGGTGATCGGAATTCCTTCCGCCTTTCTGCTGCACGGATACGTGGGATTCATTTTCGGTTCGATCAAGGCCAATCCGTGGTGGTCGACGCCGTTGATGCCGGTCGTCTTTATTTTTTCGGCGATGGTGTCAGGGATTGCACTGGTGATGCTGCTCTACATGCTGATTTCGTGGGCACGTCGGCAGGTGATCGACATGAAGTGTGTCGATACTGTGGCGCGCTACCTATTTTATATCTTTGTGATCGATTTCAGTCTGGAGATGCTGGACCTGATTCACCGCATTTACGAGGCAGATGAATCCTTCCGCAGTCTCGATTTCATGGTGCACAGCAAGCTGTACCTCTCGCACATCGTGGTGCAGATCGCGCTGGGAACAATAGCGCCGATCGCATTGCTCGGTCTCACCCAGGTGGCGAAGTTGTCGGATATCGCCCGCAAGCGCATCTACGCGGCTGCCGGGTGCCTGACGCTTATGGGTATCTTCGCCATGCGATGGAACGTGGTGATCGGGGGACAGCTCTTCTCCAAGAGCTTTTTGGGTTACACGACTTACAAGATGGGACTGGTCGCACGGGAAGGTCTACTGATGGCGATCCTATTGACGATTCTGCCGTTTGCGATCTTGTGGGTGCTGGTGAAGGCGCTTCCACCCTGGCCTGAGGCAAGCTCAGGCTCAATTCCCGACGCCGAGCCTGCGCGATAGGCTAAAAGTTTCACCAAGGATGTCGGCCCTCGCTCGAGCATCATCCCCAAGCGCTTGCTGGTTGGGACGATGCTGTTCGGTCAGAAGCCTCTGCGAAAGGCGCTCGGCGCGAGGCTTCCGACCCCAGATTGATCTTGCACGCTGTTACCTGATGTGCTACGTTTCGGCGCCAGCCAGTGCGCACGAAAGCACGCGACTACCGCGCGATGTGGTGGTTGTACGGGCCCGCGCACGACAGTTGACCAGACGCCAATCACACAAAGGCATCGAGGGACACACGATGTCACGACTGTTTTCAACCGAGCTCCTGCCGGCTTCCGACCGTGTGGATGCCTGGCAGTGGAATGCGAAACAAATCTGTGGCGATTGCCGCATTCGGCTCCCGAAGTCTTCCTTTCGTGGCACGATTGACGTTCGCGATGTGGGCGGACTGAGGCTGACGCGCTTCTCTTCGAGTCCGCTTTCGTTCTGGAAGTGGCCTTGCGATTCAGCCAGCCCGGAGAATCGGTTCTGCATCGTCATTACGCAGATCGCTGGCGTTCGGAGCTATTTGCAGAACGGTGTGAGCGTCGTGCTGAACCCGGGGGACAGCACTCTGATTGACTCCGGCATGCCATGGTCCTCCAGTTGCGACACAGAGTGTGCCCGGCTCTACCTTCGCGTTCCGCGCTGGACCATGGAAGATCATCTGCGACGGGAAGATATTCAGATCGCCCAGCGGATCAGCGGCCAGGCCCGTCACGGCGCTACCTTTTGCCGGCTTTCGCAGTCTCTTTACGACGAAGCCGGGCATATGAGTGAAGAGGAAGGCGCGGCTGCGCTCGAAGCTTATTTCGAGATTCTGGCAGCTTGTTTGGGTGGCGATCCGTATCCCGCTCCTCGTGCGATCGAGTTACGCCGCCAGATCCATCGCTATATTGACACTCACCTTTCGGAATCGAGCCTGGGTCCGGTCGAGATTGCATCTTTCGTGGGCATCTCCGTCCGGCACCTGCACCGGTTGTTCCTGGTAACCGGCGGCACGCTGGGCGAGTACATTCGCAGGCGCCGCTTGAAGGGCTGCCGCGCGGACCTCGCGAATCCACGGATGCGGGAGAGGACCATCACCGAAATTGCGTTCTTTTGGGGATTCAGCGACTCTGCCCATTTCAGTCATTCTTTCCGGAAGGAGTTCGGTATTTCTCCGCGCGTTTTCCGGGCGCGGGCGTTGGCGGAAGATTGGATGGACGGTTGGTCCCGGGATCTTCCCGCTGAGATGGTCGATCTTTACTCCGAAGCAAACTAACGACGGCTTAGCCGGACCCGTTCAGAAGCGGCTTTAATTGGCCGCGTCTGCAGTCTCGAGGTCGGGCTGTTCCTGAAAATTGCGCTCGCGAGAGGCGCGTGCCGCGATGCCCAGAGCCGCCCAGATGCCGAGTGCGAGCCATTCATGCCAAGTGAAGTGGCCGGGGATCCAGGGAAGGAGTTTCACCAGGACCATGGCCGAGGTAACGAATAGCCCGAAAATGGCGGCGGCGCGCCCAAATGTATCGGGCTTCATTCGATAGTAGGAAGCGCAGGCGGCCATCCATCCCACGGCTGCGCTAATCGCTCCGACTTCAAGGATAGGGACGAGCAAGGCCTCTCCCATAAAAATCGTTGCCGCAGTTGCGAGTCCGACTGCAATGATGGCGGTCGAGGGTGTCTGATTCCGGGGGTGGACTCCGCTCATGATCGGGTTGAGCAGGTTGTGGCGCGACATCGCGTACAGAAGACGCGAGGAAGCGATGATGTTGGCATTAAAAGCCTGCACCAGCGCAACCAGCGCCGAACCCATGATGAGCACGACGATCCAGTGAGCGTGCAGCGCCCGCTCAAAAGCCACGGCGGTTGGGAATTGCAGGTTACTGTTCAGGCTTTGCCATGGCGCGACGAACGAGACCGATCCGATGACGACCCAGAAAAAAATCAGGCCGGAAAAGATGGTTAACAAAATGGCAACCGAGAAATTGCGATCGGCAAATCCCGGGCTGGCCTCCTCGGCGCACTTTCCGACCGATTCGAATCCTGAGACGAGCCAGGGCACCACCTGCCACACGAGCAGGATCGAAAGCAACGGAGAGTGACTGAAGAGCGGAAAGAAGTTCGAAACGGAACCATGGCGGGCGCCCGCCAACGCGAAAATCAGTACCAGAGTAAGGAAGGTGAAGGTCGCCGTTTTGCTCAAACGTGCGCTGGCTTGGATCCCACGGTAGTTGAGCCAGGTCAGAACGAGCGTGAGGGCCAATCCAAGAGCTACGTGGGGCAGGTACACCGGGTAGCCGCCAATCCGATAGAGCTGATGCGAATTGAGCGATGGGACAAGGTACCCGGTGATTCTCCCTGCGGCCAGAGCCTCGAAGGGACAAGTGAGGGAGTAGCTTAAGAACATCATCCATCCGGTCGCAAAACTCACTACCGGAGGGAAGAACCTGGCGACGTAAGCGGCTTCGCCAGCCGCGTCGGGAATCGCTTTGACAAGCTGACCATAGACATAGCCGATGGGCAGCAGGATAAGCGCGCCCAGCGTAAATCCCAGGATGGCTCCCAGCGGACCGCCCCGCTTGAGGATGTCGTCCATCACCACCAGCCAGGCTGTACCTACCATCACGCCGAAGCCCAGCGCGAAGTAGTCCACCAGCCGTAGCTTGCGTGCCAGATGAGTCATGCGATCCGCGACTATAACTCTTGCCCTCTCCCGAGACTTAGAATTCGTAGCGCAGGGCGAACTGCATGATACGCGGATCGGTCAGCAGGCCGGTATAGTTCCCGAACGAAGCCGGCAGTTGCTGCAGTGATGCAATGCATGCACAAGCCTGAGTTCCGAGACCAGAGAGCGCGTTGAACCGGTGAAGGTTGGGCACGTTGAACACTTCCCAGCGGAATTGCAGGCTGTGGCCCTCGATGGGCATCTTCCAGCGCTTGTTCAATGCCATGTCGAGGGCAGCGAATCCGTCTCCCCGGATTAGGTTTCTCGATCCAGCTTGCCCGGGATAGGGATGTACGAAGTCGTTGAATGCGGAAGCGGGATCGGCAAAAGCGCTTACAGTGCCAGCAGTGAGATCGCGATGATGGCCCAGCTTTGGCCTGGCGATCATCTGACCGATGCCCTGCTCATCCCAGTTTGTGGGCCAGAAGTTCCCGTTGTCCACGGTGAACGGATAGCCGCTGGTCCAGCGCGCGACGCCCGAAAATTCCCAACCTCCGATGATGGCGTCGGCGACTGAACCCACGTTCCCGGCGAAATGCTTACCTCTGCCGACGGGCAGCTCCGCAATCCAATTCAGATTGAACTGGTGAGGTGTGTCGAAATCCGAGACTGCACGCCGTGAGTTTGGCGACCAACCGTTTGCAAGCCGGCTGCCCGGGGAACCTACGTTGGTGCTGGAACTGTATCCGAGCCGGGTGGCATTCGAAGTGATGTCGAGCGACTTGGAGAACGTGTAGTTGAAATCGAACTGCAGGCCCTGGCTGAATTGCTTTCGGAAGCTTACCTGCAAGGCGTTGTAGTCCGATTGCCCGATTGAGCTCCACGCAAACATGCTGGTGGCCTGGTTGTTGAGGGACGTGCCGGGACAGAAATTGAGCCCCGCCGAAGGCACGCATCCCGGTCCTTTGATCCCGTAAGAAGTGCCGGTGGTATCGGCAAGACCATAGTAGATATCGGTATACCCCAGCCCCACTACTTCGTTGCCAAGATAGGAGAGGAAGGGATCGTAGTAGAGATCATAGATGGCCTGAATCAGCCCCGAAGGTCCCGGAGGTGCTACAAAGCCCGTGTAAATACTCTGGTAGGACAAGGAGTTGTTGGGCAGCGCGGGAATCATGTTGTGCCAAAAAGCCGCCGTCTTTCCCACCATGGCGTCGGTGACCTGCGTAGGATCAATCACTCCGTTGGGAACCGAAAGCTGTTGCTGTGCGACCTTGGCCAACGCTGTTGCTGCCGAGAAGTAATCAATGCCGCTCTTTGGATCGACAAGGTCAATCGGCTGCCGCAGATCGCGTTGCGTCAGCAAGTTCCTGCCGAGCCGGTTCAGGTAGGAGACCTGCAAGGACAAGCCCTTGGGCAATTCACGGCCAACCGAGAAGTCAAAAGCGTAAGCGTACGGAGTTTTAATGGCCTGATCGATTCCCCAAGTGATCGCTTGTCCCAGTGCAGGGGGCGTCTGCGGGAACTGTCCCGCAGGGGCGGGGACAAAGAAGTTGGCTCCGAAGATGTTGTTCACGGGAATCTGGTTAATGTTCTGAATGCGGGGAACACCATCTGCTGTGTCGTAAGGGGTTCCGGAGCCAGCGGGATCTGTGGCTGCACAACATGGGTTCTGAACGGTCGCTGAGAGCCCGCCCGGCGCATTGGCGTCGAAGGTGCTTAGCATCTGCATTCCGGCCCGGTCGTAGACTTTGCTGAATCCGCCGCGAATGACCGTCCGATCGGATTCACCAAACAGATTCTGGAGCCATCCGCCATGCGGGCGGGGCGAGTACGCGAACGAAATTCGCGGCGAGAAGTCGGACTTCTCGAAATGATAAAACCCTGGTCCTGGGTTCCCAGGTCCACCCAGGATGAATGACACCAGAGGATTGGTGTCATACCCTAAACCCTGATTCATGGCCTGCGCGTTATGAGCGAATTCCGTACCTAGATTGTAGGCCCAGGGAGGGCAGCCTCCCGGATTCACGGCTGGATTGGGATCGCAGGTGGGAGAGGCTTGGAGGCCATTTACTTCCCAGGGTGGCGGGAACAACGACCAACGCACGCCATAGGTGATGGTCAGATTGGGCTTCACTCTCCAAGAATCCTGGGCATAAAGCTCATACCAATTCAGACCGTATCTGCGACGAACCGGAATCCCCAGTTGTCCTCCGCTGGCGTCCAGCACGTTGCCGTTCTTGTCGTAGTTGTAATTGGCAACTACGTCGGAGACCATGCCGAGCAAGCCCATGATGGGGTAGTCGAATTGCGGAGTGGAAGCCGGCTCCGGATAAGGCAGACCCGTATTCGGATCGGTTCCGTGACAGGGATCCAGTGGGCTTCCGCCAGTCGCGGTTCCGATCGCACCGCAGACCAGCGGGTTGTTCGGATCGGGATGGGTCGCCGTGTTGGCGAAGCCGGTGGGAGACATCCAGTTGGTTGCTCCCTTGCCAACGCTGAAAGAATGCTCGTAACTGAGGCGCGGGTTTCGGGCGAAGCCGAGGTTCGCACCGAACTGGAAGGTGTGCTGGCCTTTGGTCCAGGAAAAATCGTCGAGCAGATTGTGCACCGGGGTCTGGGCGTTGTGACTATAGACGATGCCCTGATCGAGTCCGTAGAAAACGTTCCACTCCGAGCTCGAATTGCCGATGATTCCAGTGCTTTGCCGCGTGAAGCCCCAATGGAAGCTGTTGACAGCGTGCGAGCTCAGTACCGCGGTATAGCCCACGACAAATCCCTTGCTGTGGTCATCGAGGATCGATTCCGGTGGGCTTCCGGGCAAAAACGGGGCCTGCGGGTTGTGGAGATTTTGTAATGCGCCACGCCAGAAAACCGTGTGTTTTCCGTTCGCTGTCAGGTGATAGTCGAGCCGGGCGATGATCGCGTTGTTGTCGAGACTGACCGGAGCCCGGAAGCGGAAGCCGGAGTAGTTCAGGCTGTCCCCAACCGATCCATCGTTCGTATTGAATTTCCCCGAGCAGAATGTCTTATCGAAGTAGCCAGTGCTCCCATTCAGAATGGCAGGATTGATTCCTGCTCCGGTGGGATTCCATCCTAGAGTGGTCCACGGGTCCAGGTTCTTAATGTCGGCGCGGGCCAGGGTCGTGACACCTCCGGTCACATCGTTATAGCGAAGATTACCCTGACAGAGGCTGGGGGTCGGGATGGTGCGCACCGTGCTCTGTTCTTCGCGCTGGCGCGTGCCTTCATAGTTCAGGAAAAAGAAAAGGCGATCTTTTTTCATGGGGCCGCCGAGCGATCCGCCAAAGATATTCCGGATGAGCTTGTTGGGAACATTTGGCTGACCGCTACGGACTTCAGCCGCTTTCACGAACCAGTCATTCGCGCTGGTAACCGTATTACGGTGGTATTCGTATAGCGATCCATGGAGTTGATTTGTGCCGCTTTTCGTGATCAGCGCAACCTGCGCACCCGATCCGTTTCCCTGGTCGGCGTTGTAGTTCGACGTGGTGACGCGAAATTCCTGGACGGAATCGAGCGTCGTGGGCAGTACGGAGGTGAACGCGTATCCGCTCGCTTGGTCATTCACGTCCACACCGTCGAGCGTGATGTTGCTTTGATCGCTGCGGGCTCCGTTCACGGCTCCATTTCGTGTGTCCTGGTTCTTGTCGATGTCCGCGCGATTCCCGGTGTAGGCGACACCCGCCTGCAGGCTGAGGAGGTCGGGCACGTTGCGGCCTTCCAGCGGGATTTGCCGGATCTGATTTTCGTTGAAGGAGTTTCCAATCGAGGCGTCGACGAGGTTCAGGGCGGGCGCTTCGCTGCTGACGCTGATGTTCTCGGTCACCGCGCCGACTTTCAGTTGGATGTTCGCCGTCGCCGGGGTATTCACGAGCAATTGCAGCCCCGTCTGCACGTAGTGCGCAAATCCGCGCGCCGTTACGGTCAAGGTGTAAGTGCCGGGAGGTATGGCGAGAATGCGAAAGTCGCCCTGCGGTCCGGTCGATATGGTGCGCTCAAGAGTGGCTTGCGTGTTGGTGAGCACCACGGTGGCGTCTGGGATCGCGCTCCCGCTTGGGTCCGTGACCGTGCCCTGCAGTGAACTGGATGAACCCTGCGGGAAGGCCAGACAACTGAAAAGCAAAAGGAACGCTAGCATTGACACGTAGAACCGAGACGGCTTCATGGCCCCTCCTAACCAGAACGTTCTCTGGGACGGTAAGCCGGGCTGTGGCAAAGTCCGAGACCCGGCCCCGCGTTTTGCGAGAGCCTACTCTGGTTGGGGCCAGTGAACTTGTCTGTGAGTGACACAGGAATGGTTCTGAAATCCCGATCGTCGCTCTAGCCAGCGGACTCGTGAAAAGGCTTCGGTAAGCAGCACAAGGAAGAAGGTTGGCGGAGAGTCGGCTTTGCCTGGTACGAGAGTCTAGAAAGACATCCTATCTTATTGAAAAAAGAAGGTTGTGGGGGCCTATGAGCCAGTGCCTATGGGGCTGGCCTGGTTCGAGTCGAGGTCAACAACGATCGGCGCGATTCTGTACTAATCTCCCGACGGCAGCAGTTCGTCATCCCAGCAATTACCTATCAACGACGGATAGTACAGAGCGGCCGCGGTGGTAATACCATAGCTCTCTACTGCTTGGGCGATTGATTGATCCGTATTGGAGGTGTCGCGATTGCAATTTGAAGCCGTCATCCGATTTATCCCCACTCAGGAATTTGCGTCCGGAGTTTTGCCCCACGGACTCAGTAGACTCGGGAGTGCGCATCCCAGGCAAGGAGTGGTGTCCGCCCGGGCCTACTGGTCCAAAATGACCTACTTCGATCACGCTGCGGACTCGTCAAAGCGCCAAATCTTATTCTTCGAAAAACTTGGGTGATGGCTGGCTGCGAACGTACCGATCGATGACTTCGTGTGTATGGGTCACGCGTGCTTGGGATGGAGAGGCCTACCAGTTCGTAGTGCTGCCTGCGGTGGCCGGACTACTTGGGTGTCGATCGGAACCTAGCAGAAACTCAATTCCATACAGGTAAAGAGCACGGTACCGGACCGTCCCATATTCTCGAACCGGCTCGTCAGCTCCCGGTGGAACAAATTCAACTTCAATTTGAGATCCCAAGCGCAGATTCGCGAGTGAAAACAAGCACATCCCGACGTCGCTGAGATTGATGCCAACAGCATGCAGGTGGGCAGACCCCGTGAATACTTGCACAGAGGTGTTCAGCAATTGGCGTTGCCGGCGACGTCGGTCCTTGAAGTTGGGTTTGAGAATCATCCGCCGTGACACCACTAAAGAAAAGGTAGCGCAATCAGACTGGGGAGCGAAGATTACGTAAGTTCCTGGTGCTATCCGGACTCAAGATTCAAGGGCAAGAACGCGCTGATCACGGGCAGCTCGCGCGGAATTGGCCGAGGCATTGCGCTGAAGCTGGCAGAAAAAGGAGCACGTGTCGTGGTTAATTATTCGCAGAGGTCACCCTACAAGACGCGCACAGTATTACTGTAATGATTTTGGGTCGGAGTGGTTCTTGGGGCTCTTCTTGTCGAGAAGAGCCACCAACTCCTGGGCACAAGCGGGGGTTCTCGCTTTACCCGATCGAATGATGTCTTTCGCACTTACCTTTTGACCGTACAGCTTTTCGTTAGCGCCGCCGTCGGAGCGTAGGGTGGAACCTTCGAGCGAGATGCCAGCGAACAATCCTTTGGCGCGCGAATAAGAGAGTATCTCGGCGTTCATGACCACGTCGGTGGCGGCTTCGCTGGATCGCCCTTTGGGACCAGCGGCAGCAGAGGCATCGGCGCCAAGTTTGACTTTACTGCTCAGCAGGGAGCGTGCTCCTTTGGGATTCATCACCAGCAGGACGTAATCGGTGGCTTCGCCACCCAACTGGAAGCCAATGTTGATGCCTTCAAGTGCGAACATCGCGGGCGGTCCCCAGAGGCCTGTATAGCGCTCTCCGCTGCGGCAGATCATGATGCCGCGGCCGAAGCTGCCGCCAATTCCGAATGCGCCCTTTTTGACGGAGGGCAGAATGACCAGGCATTCGGCCTTATCGAGCAGCTCCTGCGGAATGTCGTCGGGGATATTGAGGATCTCCTTCAGAACTTCCCCAGACTCTTTCACACGCTCTTGTTCTTTCTGGTTATCAGCAAAAGCTGAGGGCAGGAAAGCACATGCCAAGATCAATGCCAGAAGCGTTTTCATGAATTGTCACCCTGTTGGAGGCCACTGATCCTTGCAAGCAGTGAGCGAGCGTTCGCCTCGTGGTTGGTGGTACCTTTCGTCTTTACTCTAGCTGTCCGGGCCAATCGGGGGCAGATTACCAAGGGTCTACGACAGAGTGGGTCAGCGCCACAAGCGAGGCAGGCCAGAGAGTCAGCCTGACTGCAGTTTTTATAGTCGGCACGATCATCTGGCGAACGAAGCAACGGCGGCCGAAGTCATAAGCTCACGGTGCAGTTCAGGCTAACATCGATTCGCCGCTGACTTCAGCGTGCGGATTGGTAGATGTTCTGTGAATGGCGCGAGGCTGGCACAAAGGAGAATCATCTATGCAGGAGGGAGTTGGTCGGGAAGGGCGGCGGCTAATCGTGCAGAACTATGTTGAGCAGCGAGCTGTGAACGTGCAAGCCTTTGCCGTCGTAATCAACGAATCCTAACTTTCTGAACCTGTTCATGAAGAAGCTGACTCGTGACCGCGTTGTGCCCACCATTTCGGCCAGGGTTTCCTGACTGATGCTGGAAATCACAGATTCAGGTTGGCCTTTGTTACCAAAATGAGCCAGCAGCAGAAGTATTCGTGCCAGGCGCTTCTCGCTGGAATTGAAAAGCTGGTCAACCAAGTCCTCTTCGTAACGGATATTCCGCCCCAGCAAATACCCCACGAATAAATCTGAAAACTTATGTTCCCGGTGAAGCGCCTGCAGCATAGACTTGTTCGCAATTCTCAGAGCTGCGCAATCCGTCATTGAGGTCGCTGAATACATGCGAAGCTTTTGGCCTGCCAGCGCGCCTTCGCCGAAGAAACTCCCGTCGCTTAATATACCGATGGTTGCTTCCTTGCCGGTTTTCGCGAGAACAGTGAGTTTGATCTTGCCCGTCTGGAGATAAAAAACCGCGTCCGCGGGATCCCCTTGCGCAAAGATGGTTTCCTTCTTCGGAAAGAGGACAGGTTTCGTTGCCTCACCGATGGTGACCAGGAAGGTACCGGGGTCGAAGGCACTTTTGCTCCGAGCGGTAGAGGCAGGAGCCATTGCAGATATCCACTATTTAGTGCTGAGCATTATAATCCCACCGTCCGATAACGCACATAAGTTTTGTGCGCCGAGAGGTAGCGCTGGCATGGTTGCCGGCATGTTTACCACCCAAAGATGTCCACCGTGAAGCCGGCGAGACGCCGGCGCTACCCGAAGATCCTAAGGAAAAATGAGCAATTTTGAACAGACGTACCACGGCCGCCAGACTATATTGTCCGCTCGCGCGTGGGGAACATCCGTCGCGGCCGCCATACACGGCCCCGCTGGTATACGTTTACCAGGAGTAGACTGTGTGCTATATAGCTGCCTCAAAGCAGCTGTCCGGCGAGCCGATAGCAAAGTTGCGATCTTAATGGGAGCGTGGGCTGCTCTTGTGATGAATTTTTGTAAGCATACACGCAGAGACTGCTTAAGCTAATAAATTAATTCTGCCGCGTTAAATATCTTCTGAGAAAAACAAAACCGTAATGTAAATCCAATCACGCAGCTTAAAAAAACGATTGGCTAATTATCAAAAATCCTTGCCTGTTTCCAATTTTCCATAGCCGCAAGAATTCCCAGGCTCAGGGTTGCGGTCCCGGCGCCTAAGTGCTCGGATGACGCGCTATGGTGAGAGCTGCGAGGCAGATATTTGATTGCCCGCATGAGAAATTACAATTTTCTTCTTGACCGGCTCCCTATCGCTGATATATAGCAGTATCCATTCATAGATTTGGGGCGAGCGCAATACTCTTTTACCAGTAGAAAATCGATCTTGTAGCGGAGGCAAGTATGAGTAGAGGCCTGTGGGTTGCGCTAGTCTCCCTGGTATTCGTGTGCCTATCGTCCCCTGTTCTTTCTCAGCAAGTCACTGGAACAATTAAGGGCGTGGTCACGGATCCTTCGGGAGCGGTGGTTGCGAACGCAACCGTGACTATTACTAATAAGGCAACCGCCCTCACTCGCACGGTCACCACAAATGATGCGGGGGAGTACGCCGCTCCCGACTTGCCGTTTGGCGTCTATCGGGTCAGCGTGAAGCAGGCAAACTTTAAGGAATCAGTTACCGACAACGTTGATTTGCACGTGTCCAGCACTGCCGTCACAAACGTGATACTGCAACTGGGAAGCACAACGGAACAGGTCACAGTGGAGGCCAATGAGATCCAGGTGCAAGTCGACAACTCCCAACTGGCGGGCGTCGTGGACGGTCAGCAGGTGCGGGAGTTGCCCCTCAACGGGCGGAATTTCGTAGCCCTCACACAGTTGCAGCCTGGCGTTTCCGCTTCGAAGAGTTTTGATGCGGTGGGAAAAGGCCTCAAGGGCGGCGTCGACTTCGCGGTGAACGGGAATTCGATGACCAACAACCTGTTCCTGGTTGATGGCGCAAACAACAATGACATCGGTTCCAACCGCACGATCCTTATTTACCCCTCACTTGAATCCATCGCTGAATTCAAGCTGCTGCGGAACGCTTACGGCCCGGAATATGGACAGGCTTCCGGTGGTGTCATCAACATTGTGACTCGGGGAGGCAGCAACACCTGGCACGGCAGCGTCTTCTACGCGGGCCGAAACGATGTGCTGAACGCCTATAACTGGTTCGCCGCACAGCAGGCTTTTAATGACCGAGCAGCAGGCGTAATTCATCCGGCTACTGGCACGGTTTACTCCAATCCTAACAATGACAAGCCGATTCTTCGGCGCAACGACTACGGCTATTCTCTCGGCGGCCCCGTGAAAAAAGACAAGCTGTTCTTCTTTTGGAGCGAGGAGTGGAATAAGGAAGTTCGTGGCGTTCCTCGAACCGGCTGTGTCCCGAACGCTGCAGAACTCAGTGGCGACTTTTCCGGCGGAGTAACTTGCGGCGATGTCATCACAAAAGGTTTCCCGGCGGCATTTCAGTTGGGCGGAAACCCGTATGTAATGGATCCCAGCAAGATCCTCCCCGCTGTGAAGACGTACATGCAGCAGTATCCCGCGCCGAACCAAAACTGTCCTACTACCCCGGCTGGTGCCGGCGCTGCGGTGGCGGGTTCCGGTGGGTGCAAGAACTGGCAAGTTTTCCCTGGGACCCACCTTAACTGGCGCCAGGAGAATGCACGCGGTGATTTCAACATGACGAAGAAGCACACGGTCATGTTTCGCTATACGCAGGATACCTGGGTAAATCCTGCTCCCAATGCCGGTTATTGGGGGGATGACGGCTTCACGACGCTGGAGAGCAATTGGTCGCAGCCTTCAAAATCAATCGTGGGCAGAGTGACCTCCATACTCGGCGCCCATCTGATCAACGACGCCGAATTTTCCTATTCGAACAATCGTATTTTCGTCACAGCGGGTGGTACTAACGCTGGGCTGCTGACCCAAATCAATTCCGCTTTCCCCACTCTTTTCCCTGCCTCCGTGAAGACGCACCCGGTGGGATTGCCAGTCATTAATACGGGCGGCACGGGACAGGGTGGAAGCCCGCCCCAGTTGCTTGCCCCCTGGAGCAACAACGAGGACTTGTATGGAGCCCGCGATGATCTGACCTGGGTAAAGGGAGCGCACACTTTCAAGTTCGGTGTATTCCTGGGGTTCAACGGGAAGAACGAATTCAACGGCGGTGGGGGCGCGGAACGCTTCAGCGCGAATACGCAGGATACCAACGTATGCACAGCAGCAAATGCCGCAACTGTCTGCCCTTCCCTGATACCTTCCGGAAATTTTGGGACTCAGGCCCAAACCGGGATGTCATTCGCTAACGCATTGATTCCTGGAAACATCTATCCCTTGAGCGAAAGTTCCACAGACGTTTACATCAACATGCGTTGGCGCGACTACGAATTCTATGTGGGCGATTCGTGGAAGGTGAACCGCAGGCTGACGTTTGATTACGGGTTCCGTTGGTCGCTGCTGTTCACGCCTTACGTGCCGACCGGTAACTCGACGAACTTCCAGCCCAGGCTTTACGACCCGACCAAGCCAGCAACCGATGCCTGCAACGGGTTGTGGGTAGTGCCTGGAAAAGATCCTTGCGCCAAAGCCAATGCCCTGTTCGGGTTAAGCCTAAGTAGTGGCACGCCTGGGCCAAACAAGTACCTGGCAAACCAGAATTATCACTTGATTGCTCCTCGTCTCGGTATCGCGTACGACCTGTTTGGCGATGGGAAAACCGCTATTCGTGCTGGCCTGGGCCAATTTTTCCAGCGCGATAAAGTCGGCGGAACTTCTTACATTCTCGCCGCCAACGCCCCATTTTCGTTCAACGCAAGCAATGTTGCCCGCACCCTGGATGGCGCGTCGTTGAGCTCGATTGGTGGTCTGGCGGGTTCCCCCACGGGTGGCAAGGACCCGTCAAACGCGACGCCCAATTCATGGCAATGGAATATAGCGGTGGAGCGTAGCGTCGCAAAGGAAACGAGCCTGGAGGTCGCTTACGTGGGCAATCGAGCGGTTCATCAAGTCACCACGAGCGACATCAATGAAGTCCCACAAAGCCAGTGGACAGCTTGCTCTTTCCGGAGCAGTTGCCAGTCCTTGCGGCCATACAGTAACTATGACTTCCTCACGTGGTGGGCCCACCTTGGCGACGCCCACTACCACGCCCTGCAGACAATATTCAAGAGTCGGTTCAGTCGCATACTAGTAAACCTGTCCTACACCTGGTCGCACTCCATCGGCAACGTGCCGCTCGATGAAGCGAATGGCTCGGTCAACTACCAGACTCTGACCAGCGGCTTCAATCCGAGCTTGGATAGGGGCAATACGCAAATCAACCGTCCCCAGATTTTCGTAGGCAACATCATCGTGCCTTTGCCGGAACTGCGAGGAAGCAATGCTCTGGTCAGAGGAGCAGCAGGAGGCTGGCAGCTCAGCAGCATTTTCACGGCTGAGTCTGGACCGTCTACGACTATCTTCCAGGGCTCTATATCGGAGAATAAGTCTTTGGTTGTGGCAGGAGACCCGAATGTTGGGACGGTGAACTCAGCATACGGCACGGGAGCGGATAGCCCTGGATGGAATCCTGGTGCCAACCACCGTCCGGACGTCACCGGTACGAACTGCAACGCGGGGCAGAAAGGTCCAAGTGTCTTTAACCCAGCAGCCTTCACCCTGGTTGGACATCACATAGGCCAAGTCGGCACCGAACCCAGTGGTTACTGTCACGGTCCGAAATACACCGACATCGACATGACAATTCAGAAGACCTGGAAAGTAGGAGAACGCGTGAATTTGCAATTCGCCTTGAGTGCGTTCAACCTATTGAACCACCCCAACTTCGGATACCCCGGCGGGGCACCAGGCGGTCCAGTCGGATCGGTCAATTGTGGGGCTCCGAACGCCGGCGGCATGTATAACGCTTGCAGCCCGACAAACAACGTCATCACAGCTCAGGGTGCCGGTAATAACCTCAAGCTGTCAGCCATCATTCCCAACAATGACCGCGAACTCCAGTACGGCCTGAAGATCACTTTCTAGCCGCACTGATCGCGCAAACTTGCAACCAACCGGCAGGACTTGACAATGTCAAGTCCTGCCGCTTACGTTGTCCTTGGAATCGACCGGATCTCGTTGTGCCCCTTTCTTCTTCTCGGTTGCGGCGACTTCAAGCCGTATCCTGGCCGCGCCGCTTGCTTGCGGGTCAATTCTCTGTAGCGTGCACGCTAGTCGCGCTGATGTTGTTTGTGCCTCGCTCACCATTTGTTGAGACAGGGCGCACTGCTCCGGCAGAGATCAATGCGGCCCCTCTGGAGCTGAAGCACAGGCTTGAGGCGCAGCACGCGGCGGTGCAGTCGGCCAACCCTCAAACGATCGTCGAGGCCAGCGAGAAGCTGGTTGCCTTGGCGCTGCGTCAAATGGGCGACTGGAGAATGCAGCAGAAAGCCTATGCGCAGGCAATCGAACTCTATCGGAATTCCGTTTTATTAGAAGACAGTCCGGAGACTCGTGCCGATCTAGCGGCTGGAGAGGAGCGTGCAAAGCAGGGTCGCGAGGCGCAGCCAACGAATTTGGACAGCGTAGATCCTGCCGCTGCTCCCTCGACGTCCGTCCCCAAGTCTGCGAACCTCACTCCCGCCCAACTGCAGCGCGGCAAATTGCAAGAGAAACGTCTGCGCCAGATTCTGAGCACAAGCTACAACGACTGGGGAGCGGCCGAGGCGCGGCAGCAGAAGTATCTGCAGGCTTTGATCCATTTCCACGAGGCGGAACGCTGGAGCGCCTCCACGCCCGGCCTGATGCGAAATATAGGACTGGCGGCCGCCAAAGTTGGAGATAACGTGGAAGCGGCGCGTGCTCTCAAGGTCGTGGTGAAACATGATCCCCAGGACAAGGTCTCAGCAGCCATTCTGGCGATTTCGTTGTTTGCTACGGAGCGCTACGCGGATGCCGCCCAGGTTTTCGGCACGCTGGGCGACGCGGCCATGACTGATCCAGACATGGCTTATGCCTGGGCGTTTTCGCTGGCCCACACCAACCAACCAAAGCAAGCCCGCGCGATCCTGGGAAAGCTAGCGTCGCGCCAGTTGCCGCCGGAAATGCTGGTCTCAATCGGCGAAGTCTACAATAATCTCGGTGAGTACGAGCAGGCCTTGGCGTGCTTTCGAAAAGCTGTCAAGCAGGACCCGTCCATCAGGAAAGCTCATGACGATGCGGGGAGCGCGCTTATTCGCCTGGACCGTCCAGCGGAGGCAATCCCGGAGTTGCAAGCTGAACTCAAACTGAATCCAGACGAGCCCGATACCCAGTACCGGCTGGCCTACGCGCTGCTGCAGACTTCGCAGGAGGACCAGGCGATCGTAGTATTGCGTACGCTGGTTGCGGCTTACCCGAATCACGCGCGGGCGCGCTACGATCTGGGAAAAGAGCTGCTCGAGACTGGAAAAACGGAGGAAGCCATTCAGAACCTCGAGGTCGCGGCGAAGCTCGAACCGGAGCGCGCGTACGTCCATTATCAACTCCAGTCCGCATATCGAAAGGCTGAACGTACCAGTGACGCCGATCGCGAGCTTCAGCTTTACCGGCAGATCAAGGAGCGCGATCGTGGCCGTACTCTTCCGCAGACCGAAGCTGGCGATGTGCCTGACGTGGATCGCTAGAATTCATGCGGCAACTCCATAGGCGTCTGTTCTCGACCTTCTTTGCGCTCTGTCTTTCGGCTTTCACTCTGGCCCAAGGCGGACATCCTCCGCCTGTTGCACCGCCTGCCGGCGCCAAGAGCAGAATCTGCAAGGGGAGACAGGTTCCGCAGCTTGAGGACGTCACGCAGAAAGCGGGTATCCGGTTCCGGCACGTGTTCGCACCCGAGAAGAAGTACATCGTCGAATCGATGAGCGGTGGGGTAATCCTCATCGATTATGACCGTGACGGCTGGCCGGATATTTACTTCACCAATGCCCCGACTCTCCAGATGGCCTTGAAACATCAGGCCGCGAAAGGTGCGCTCTACCACAACAATCACGACGGTACCTTTACCGATGTCACTGAGAAATCCGGGATAGCGCCCTGTTTTGCGATGGGCGGCGCGGTCGGGGATATTAATAATGATGGCTGGCCCGACCTGTACATTACCTGCCTGGGTGGGAATCATCTTTATAAAAATAACGGCGATGGCACTTTTAGCGATGTGACTGCAAAGGCAGGCGTTTCGGATGGACGTTGGTCTACAGGCGCGGCTTTTGGCGACTACGATGGGGACGGCTTCGTCGATTTGATGGTCGCCAACTACGTCGACTTCCGCCTCGATGATCCCCCTGAATTCGGAAAGAGCCCAAACTGCAAATACAAGGGCATGGATGTGCAATGTGGACCGCGCGGCTTGCGGGGCGCCGGTGACTCGCTCTTTCACAACAATGGCGACGGCACTTTCACCGATGTTTCCAAATCGGCTGGAGTAGCGGATACAGCCGGGTACTTCGGAATGGGTGTTATCTGGTCGGATTTCAATAACACTGGACGTCCCGATATTTATGTGGCGAATGATTCCACTCCAAACTATCTCTATCGTAACGATGGAAACGGAAAGTTCACCAACATCGGATTTGAATCAGGGACTGCCGTCAGCGAAGACGGCTTGGAGCAGGGGTCCATGGGCATCGCTATCGGGGACTATCTTCATACCGGTCATCCTTCCATGTACGTGACCAACTTTGCCGACGAGTACAGCACGCTTTACCGCAATGACGGAAAATGGGATTTTCACGATGTCTCGTATCAGTCCGGAGTCGCTTTGCCATCCCTGAGTTATGTGAAATGGGGAACCGGCTTCCTCGATATCGATAATGATGGCTGGCTCGACCTGATCGCCGTCAATGGCCACGTCTATCCGCAAATCGACCTCTTAAAGTCCAGCCCCGGCTATCGAGAGCCGGGAAATCTTCTGTTGAACCAGATGGATGGCACATTCTGCGATGCCAGTGATCAGGCCGGACCAGCGCTGAAGCAGCGCCGTGTCTACCGTGGTTTGGCAGTTGGTGATCTATTCAATGACGGCCAAGTCGACGTTGTGGTGGGCGATTTGGATGGGGCGCCGGTGATTCTCAAGAATCACGGAGTTCCTGGGCACCACTGGGTCAGCTTTGAACTAGCGGGAGTCAAGAGCAACCGTCTTGCGATTGGGGCAAGACTGACAATCGTCGCGGGCGGGATTACTCAAACTGAAGAGATTCACAGTGGTGGCAGCTACCTGTCTCAGAACGACCTGCGCGTTCACTTCGGTCTGGGTACGGCTGACAAGATCGATTCGCTGGAAATCCGATGGCCAGGTGGGCCGACCGAAATACTCAAAGGTCTGGCGGTAGACCGGTTTTACGCAGTTATGGAAGGGAAAGGAGTTGTATCTCCCGACGAGATTCATCCTCGTCCAATCGCTCATTGATTAGGAGTCAGTCTGGATAGGGCTCTCCCGCTTTAGTGACTCGAATCCAGTGGTCAGTAAATTGATAGTGCATGCCCGGGATGTCGTATTTGGACATATGGCAAGTCACGCAATCCTTTTTACCGACTGGGCAGACAGCAGCCATGTGGTCAGCATTTGAGCTCGAGGTGCCTGCCGCGTGACACGCCAGGCATCGTTGATCGTAGAACGCGGGATCCTCGGCCAGCGGCTTGTGGGGATCATGGCAAGCGACACAGGTGATGCGCGGATCTCCCTTTCCCCAGCAGCGGCTTTTTTCCAGCCGGTAGGGTGCAAAACGTAAGTTCAAGATACCGATGTCCTTGTTCGAACTCACGTCCCACCAAGTGCGATGGCAGGCTCCACAAAAGTCAACCGAGTCGGAAGGTGTGAGCCGGCGAGGGTTGAAGATTAATTGTTCCCCTCCTGCGATGCCGGCCCTCATGGCTGCTACATGTGCTGCTCCAGGACCATGGCAGGATTCGCAGGTCACGCCCGGAATTAAATACTGGGGAGCGAATGTGTAGTTCGCTGTTGATGCCGTCGTGTGACAGGCGAAGCATCGATGAGCTTCCGTGCCGGATAGCGGCCGCCCGGCGGCCGATTCGAGAGATTGCGGGGTGGCGTTCGTGTGGCCCGGCGTCAAATCGAGCCCCTGTATAGCGCTGAAATAACTCAGACGACTTTCGAAGTAGGTCCCATTCTTCTCGAAGAGGTAGGTTTGACCAACCCGACTGCCGCCGCCGACGGCAAGGGCTAGAGGCACGGAAGAAGTTTTTGTCCGATCACCCACTGAATACAGGATCTCGCCACCCGATTGTGTGATTTTGTAGCGGTACGGATTGAGATGAAGACTCAGTTGGTGGTTCAGCAGGATGAAAGAATTTGCAGGATGAGTTCCAGCGCTCGCCATGGCGCTATGTTTTTGCGTGAGGGCGATTGCCGAATGACATTGTGCACAGGTTGCCGGGCCTGCATAGTCGTCTCGGGAAGGAGCACCCTTTGTGGGCCACCAGCCGGGTTTCCGCAAACGATCTTCTGTACTCAATTGCCTGTCGATCGTCGCAGGCTCTTGTGCACACAAAATAATGGATGCAACCACGAGAGCCACCATCAACAACGCTGAGCACGCTACTTTCATCAAAAACTCATTCGTGGCCACGGATGGAAGTACTGCGGAAGGCGAACCCGTCGTCGGTACCTATTGCCATTTGCCTGTACCCTCGACAATCGTGATGTAACGATCGATGGGGAGATCCGTAAATCGCTCGACGGCGCCACTGGGTTGGGGCCAACGCACTTCCAGCCAGGCGATTTTGTTTTGCTTGCCTGTCCCCAGCACGAGGCGAGGATCATGCGAGGACAGAAAACTGCCGCCGCCCACTTTCATCCTGCTTCTTTTCAAGTCGCCCGCCTGGTACGTGATGCGGGCACCGATCGCGTCGGGATTTGATTTCTTACCCACCAGGCGTACTCCGAGCCAGTGGTTCCTCCCAACATTATTATTTCGAAGAAGAACCGGGGCACCATCGTTGACCGAAATCAGCACGTCGACCGCGCCATCATTGTTGAAGTCCCCAATCGCCATACCGCGCGCGGAAAATGATTTCGCGAAAGCGGGTCCGCTCTGCGCACTTATGTTTTTGAATCCGGTACTGGTGTTTTGGAACAGCAGGAGCGGCTCATTGTACTTAACCCCGCTATAAACTTCCTCGATCAAGTCGTCAGGATGGCCGTTCGCTAGAAAAAGGTCGAGGTTGCCGTCATTGTCGTAATCGAAGAACTTTAGTCCCCAGCCGCTAATGGAACGCGTTGCCATGCCGATGCCCAGTTCCATGGCCTTATCTTCAAACGTTTCGTCGCGATTGTTTTGATAGAGCGAGAATATTTCTTCATTTATGTTGGCGACAAATAAGTCCATCCATCCATCTTCATTGAAGTCCGCCGAATCAGTGCCCATACCAGAGCGGGCCTGGCCTTCAGCGTTGTAGGCGACATCTGCCTGCAGTCCGATTTCCTCGAAGCGGCCATTCCCGCGATTGGCAAAAAGAAAGTTGGCAACCGTATCGTTCGCCACAAATAAATCCATGCGGCCATCATTATTAATATCCGTGGCCACTACACCCCACGCCTTGCCTAAACTATTCGCGATTCCTGATTCCTTGCTGACATCCGTAAAAGTTCCGTCCCCATTGTTGTGAAACAACCAACTCGGCATCGGCTGGAACATCCTGGGCAAACAATAGCGACGTCTGCCGGCTTCGCCGCAAGAGACCGATTTAGATTTGCTGAAATCTCCGAATCGTCCAACGAACAAGTCGAGCAGGCCATCATTGTCATAATCAAACCATACTGCGCTGGAAGCCCAGCCGGGCGCGGCAACACCGGCTTTTTCGGTTACATCGGTGAAGGTTCCATCTCCATTATTGTGATAAAGAATGCTTCTCCCGTACTGTGAAACAAAGAGGTCGGGAAAACCATCTCGGTCGTAGTCACCTACAGCAACTCCCATCCCATATCCACCACCCACAACGCCGGCTTTCTCGGTGACATCTGTAAACGTGCCGTCGTGGTTATTACGGTACAGCGCATTTCGCAGTGGCGGAGATGGATCAAAAAAATCGCACTTCCCGCTATTAACCAGATAGATATCCATCCAACCATCGTTGTCGTAATCAAAAAATGCGCAGCCCGCTCCCGTGGTTTCGGGCAGATATTTTTCAGGAGACTTCCCGGCTTTGTGGACCCATTTAATTCCGCTGGCAGAAGGGGCAACCTCTTCGAAGGCGTAAGGCGACGCTGCGGCATAGCCAAAGGGACGGAACCTGCTAAGAGCCAAGCTTCCTAGCAGGCCACGGAGGAAAATGCGACGGGAAACGGTAAATTGCCGTGCAGTCTGCTTCAGAAAAGCCACCTGGTTTTACGCGGTATTCGAAATCTTATCATGGAGATTGCGTCGGAATTCCCGTGCTAAGATTTCGTGCAAGGGCCGGTTTTTCATGCCAATCCAGCGCTTTGGTCGATCGATCGTCTCCGTGCTTGCGAGCGCTCTCATTTTGCTGTTCCCGGGTTCGATGATCGGACAGCCGGCTCCAGCGCGGATGACGGAGCAAGGGTCTGGAACCTCGACCTTTGAGGAGCTTGCCCGGCAGGCAACTGCAGCGCGGGAGGAAGGCAAGAGCGAAGAGGCGATTCGCTTCTACGAAAGCGCCTTACAGTTGCATCCTGATTGGACCGACGGCTCGTGGTATCTGGGAAACCTGTACGCCGACGAAGGTCGGTATGGCGAAGCCATTCCGGCTTTCCAGAAAGTAACGACAGCCGATCCCAATCTCGGTGCGGCATGGGCATACCTTGGCTTATGTGAATTTGAAACCAAGGATTTCAAGAGTTCTTTGCTGCATCTGCAAAATGCAAAAAAGTTCGGATTTGCCGAAGTTCCCGGAGTGGAGAAAGTTGCAACGTACCACCTGGCGTTGTTGCTGAACTTGAACGGCCAGTTCGAAGACGCTTGGGAACTGCTGGGGTCTAGGTTGGGACAGGGCCAGTTGGCAGAACAAACCAAGACTGCATTGGCGCTGGCGCTGCTGCGTGTTCCCCTGCTGCCGGATCAAGTGGATCCCTCGAAGGACGCGTTGATTGACGCGGCAGGCGAAATCGCAGGCGATCTCGTCGAAGGGAATTTCGATCGCGCCTTCCCGGCGTTTGAACAGATGTTGAAGACTTATCCGACTACGCCGTTCCTTCACTATGCCTATGGGTCTGCTCTGATTTTTCGGTCTCGCTACTCCGAAGCACAAGCTCAGTTACGAGAGGAATTAAAGCTGACGCCGAAGAGTGCGCTGCCCGTCATGCGCCTGGCAATCATCGAACTGAAGACACATCACGCGCAAGACGCCTTGCCGATGGCTGAGCGCGCCGTCGAGCTAGCTCCGGAATCTGCTCTGGCACATGAAATATTGGGACGGACTTTGAGCGAACTCGGAAAAGCTGAGCAGGCAGCCAAAGAATTGGAAGCTGCGGAAAAGCTCAAACCCGAGAGGCCGGATATCGATCCTGAAGTCGCCAGGGCCTACGCTCACAGCCCAATTCCCGGAGAGACTGAACAAGCGACTACAGCTAACGGGGTGGCAAGGCTAGAACGCGATTCCGCTTTCGAGGAGCTCGCGCGGAAAGCAGCGGCGGCGGAAGAGGCGGGCCGAGCTGACGACGCGATCCGCGACTACGAGAGCTTGCTCAAGATGAAGCCGCGGTGGGACAAGGGTTGGGCGGCGTTAGGAAGCCACTATTACGGTGCCGGTAAGTTTCCGCAAGCTATTGCTTCCCTGAAGAACTCGATCGCAATCAATCCCAAGAATTCTCAAGCCTGGGCTTTCCTTGGACTGACCGAATTCGAGACCAAAGATTACTCGAACGCTTACATCCATCTGGACCGGGCACGGGAGCTGGATTTTCGGGGAACTGCGGCAGTGATGCTATTGGCCATCTACCATCTGGCGGAATTGCGGAACCTGAACGGAGATTTCTTCGGTTCCGCTGATCTGCTGATTCCGGAAGTTCGCCACGGCCGCGTGAACGAGCAGACAAAATTTATTCTCGGAATGTCGATGTTGAGAGTTCCTCTCTTACCTACTCAGGTGCCTCCTGCCAGTCGCGCATTGATGCAGGCCGCGGGCGAGACCGCCGTGCTCCAGTATTCCTCCAGGTACGACGACACCTTCCGGGCGTTTGAGCGGATGACAAAGGATTTCCCCGATACGCCCTTCATCCATTACGCCTATGCATCGGCCCTGGACATCCTTTCACGATACGACGACGCCACCTCCCAACTCCGCGAAGAAATCCGAATCAACCCCGGAAACGCTCTCCCGCATCAGCTCATGGCGTCGATTGCGCTGAAGCAACATCGCCCGGATGAAGCCATGAGCGCCGCCCGACACGCCGTGGAACTCGATTCTCAATCCGCCGGAGCACACGAACTGCTGGGTCGCGCTTTGCTGGAACTGGGGAAGATCGAACCCGCGGTCAAGGAACTCGAGACCGCAAGCAAACTTGCGCCCAACTATCCTGGAGTGCACTTTAGCTTGGCGCGTGCGTATACCAAGGCCAAAAGGGCGGAAGACGCCCAGCGAGAGCGCACAATCTTTGCGCAGTTGAATGCGTCCGCGGAAAGCGAGAAGAGCCTTGCCAATCAAGCCTACGGAGATCCCCACGGGCAGAATGAGCCGCCTCCGGCTGAAGCGAGGACGACATCACAGACGGCCCCACAGTGAGGACGGGAGCTGAAAAATAGGCCTCGAATACTCGTTCAGGACTCTTCCTTTTCCGCAGGAGTTCCCGTAAGATTCTTGCTAACCGGGGGTACTCGCCATGAGACCCAGAATCGGCTTTCTCCTAGTGTTTGCCGCAACCCTGTCAGCAGTGCCCGCCTTCAGTGATGATCAGCAGAAAGCAGAAAAGCAGATCAGAAAAATCAGCGCCATGGCCACGGATGTAAATGCCCGTAGCATTGTCAGCCGATCGATGTCCGACATGTTGAAGGTGGAGCGGAACCAGCTGCAACGAGAGCGGCGTGCCATGAACCTGAATTATGGATGCCTGTTTATCGCACATGAGCTGACCGCGCGCGGCATGAAAATGCTCGACCTGGCCATGCGCCTGCAAGCTCATGAAACTATTTTGCAAATCGCGAACGAGCAACATGCCGATTGGAAGAAGATTACGGACGACGCGAAGAAGCTAAACGGTCGGATTGAAGACAACATCTACAAACACTTTCTGCATGCCGACGCCGACAGGGACCGCGACCTGACCGACAAATACGACTCAACTGCGGATTGGGTCAAGACCGACGCTGATGCCACCCCAGCAGAAATTGTTGAGGCACAGGAAATCTATGTTCAGTGGCGCGATCGCGCCGCGGCCATCGAAGGAAAGGGCGGCAGCGTCAGCGCTTCGGATAAATTGGCTTCGCAGAAGCTCGAAGACCAGGCCCACGATGTGGGTCGGATGACTGGCCGCGCGCCTACAGGTGCGGGCCCGCACTAAAACCGACCGTAACGGCAGCCGATCGAACCTACTTCCACGGTCTTGCCATCCAGCATCACGCTCCGAACCCAGAACGTGTTCCTATCGCAACGTAAGCTGATTTGACCGTATCTCCAGCCTTGTCCGGAAGAAGATGAAAAGCACTCCCGGTATAGCGGTGAATTATCAGATTACCCGAGGAATTGAGAGGCACAGGAATGCTCTGGTTGCCGCCCGATCTTTATAAATCGAGTTGAGCCCGGCAAGGCTCAGTTCGCTTTTGTAATGCAGCCACAATCAGAACCGAGCAGCTTGACCGGTCGCGGGTCGAGGTCATCCACTACGAGCTGCGACGAAAGAGGAGGACGCTTGGCGGGATTTGGGGCGCTTTTTTCCGCGCCCCGGTGAGTGAGTGCATACAAGACCAGTTCGACTCGATTCGAGACGCCCAACTTGTCATAGGTGCGCAACAGGGATTTCTTGACGGTGTTTTCCTTGATGCCGAGCTGCTGGGCAATCTCGCGATTGCAGATGCCTTCGGCAACCAGGTTGACGATCTGTTCTTCGCGTGGGGTCAACATACCCTCTCCCTTGGCATTGATGACACGTGTGGAGGGTGCGGAGCTGAGCGCGTCGACAACATACCCCATCTGCTCGGTATTCGCCCAGAACTCGCCCTGATAGACAACCGCGATACACCGGCACAGAGCCCGGAAGGGCTGGGTGGCACGGCAGAATAGTCCACGAACACCGGCACGCATCGCGTTTACGACAAGATTGCGATCGTAAGAGTCCAATAAAAGAATAAGACCGAGGCGCGGATGATTGGCGTGCAGAGCACGTAGGGTTTCAATCAGATGATCGTGATCCGCGGGCCCATCGCCCAGAAGCACGATATCGGCTGGAGTCGACCGCAAAGCTTGCAGGCAGTCGGAAAGTTCGCTGCGGCAGCAGGTGATTTTCAGGCCAGGCTGCCGGCGAAGAGCGCTACTCAATAACTGCGACTGAGTCTGGTTGGAATCGGCCACGAGAACACGCATGAGATCGCGACTCGCGCCAGAAGGGTCCTTCATAAGGGCAAAACCTCCTGAGCGGCACGCCTGGGGGGTGGGGTCATATGTATTGTAGGAAACACAAGGACGTGCGCGCGCGTAATTCTGTCAAAACTACGGTAACCGATTCCCACATCGGGACACTGGCTCTGGGTACCCACCTTCGCAGATGTTTTGTACACGGGGTCGTCGGACTAGTCAGAGTTGCGCGGCCCGTTATCCGCGGGTGCAACCTATTGAGTAGTCAATAAATATTGTTCCGATTACCAGGTCATTCAGAGCGTCTGCTCCTTGGGACTCTCCAGAACCGCTCGGGTACCCTTTTGGATATGTCCTATGTCCTGCTACCCACAAAGAGTCCGGGTACGAATGCCTCCCCAGCTGGGCAGTGACGCACAACATTGTTATTAAAGTTCTGACAAGGGCATGGATTCCGACCGCCGCCCTGTGAGGAAAGGATCGCGTCTGTTGTGACGCCGGTCAGCCCCGGAACAGGCTGCGTGCGGTTTGGCTTCGCTACACCCGACTCAGGTCGCTGTCTAGCCAAGACCTCCTTGAAGAATGGCAGCACAGCAACGACTTTGATCAAGCCGTGTTCCATGTGGCCGCGACCATCCCCATAAACGGCTTCCAATTGGACGAAGAGTCGTTCGTTCAACGTCTTCGCTACGAGAGCCCTGCCTGAACTCGAAAATCGATTGTTCTGATAGGTAGCTTGTCTGCCCGTTCACGCCGGAAACCTGTCCCTACGAAGCCTCGTCGTCGGATGGCTCAATCCCGCGGGCTCGTAGGTGCTTCTGATTGGCTTCAAGGACAGCGAGGATCTCGGATACGAGTTGTTTCAGCTTCTCGGGGTCCTTTTCGTTGGATGCCTGCTTGTACAAAGCCTCAAGCCGCTTTTCATAGTCGCTAGACATGATTTCTCCAGCGCTCACGGATGCCCATGCTCTGTAGCGTTCCTGCTGGAGCCTATCAAGCGAGTGCGCGAAGAGAGCGAGCGGGCTGTGGTTTGTTCGGATTTTGGAACAAGATGCCGCGCGCCGCACTTGACCCGAATCGGCCAATTTCTCAATGAGCGAAAATCGTCCTGATTGCAACAGTCTGTCAGGAACTGATGGCTACACTATTCCGCGAGGGAAGAAACGTACTTTATCAACCTCGCCTCCTAAAGAAGCGGATCGCAAGAATAAAGACTGCGACGAAGAATAGAATCTCGATCACATTCGCCAGGCTCATGTTTTCTCTCCTCGTCGTTAGTTCCCCTTCCTATGATGATGCAGAAAGAGCTGTTCCAGCGCGACCGTCTCGGCTCTTGGCAAAAAGTCCTGGCCCAAAACAGGAAGCCAGAGGGATGATTGGCGTAATGTCTCATTTACAGTCATCGATCTGGCCAAGCTGCAAATCTGACAGGTAGCGGGGACCTCCGGCCTCGGGATTAATTTCCGGAACGTTTGCCGATTTCGTCCTTTGACGGTGCGTCACAGGGTTGAGTAACCTCATTGGTGTCAATCGTCTCGGCGCACTCACCTTTTTCGTCGTAATCGCATACGCGACCGGGATGGGCTTGTTTGCATTTCTGGCATAGTTGAGTAGCCATTCCACTTCCTCCAATTTGCGATCAGTCGTATCGAAGACCTGACGGACCGGAATGTACACTCACGTTACGCAGTATTCCGCATCGACGTATGGTCAGAAGCGACCACTCTGGACAAGGTATGCTCAACCGATGGCCTGGCGTCAATTGACGCAAACCTCTGGTCCAGATCACATTCGCTGGTATCAGGGTCCAAGCTGCGCGTGCTATGGTAGCCAAGCTCGCACCCTTGGGCTACGTGGCGATCATAGGGACATCCTTCAGCATTGCGTGCTTATTTACAACGGTCCTGCCTGCCGGACAGCTCACCTTAACGCTGCAGAAGATCGCGGGAACCCATTAGTTTGCCCCCTGGGCACAGTTAGTTCGTGCATTGTCGGCAACCCTTCCCCAATCCGGTTATGGGGTTGCCCGTCATTCATGACTTTGTCTCGTAGAGTTCCAGTTTGCCCGTGAACAAATATCCGGGCGATTATGCCGATCTCGTGTAATTGTTGGATTCCGTCCTCGTGCTATACTCCCGCCACTCAACCGGGCGGAGGCCAGCATGGCGCACAACCTCCATCATAACCATCATCATTCCCATCACACTTACACCCATCCCGTGACAGGCAAGCCGACGCGTCGCGACTTTATTTCATCCTTGGTTTCCGCTGCCGTTCTTGGTCCATGGGCCCTCGGCCAGGCACAAACTCAGAGTGCATCCGACATGGCGGAGCGTTTTCGCCAGATGTCCGAGGAATACGAGAGCAAAGGACTGGCGACGCCGTTCAAGGGAATCACGACCAATGGTGAGGTCGTGCCGGGTCTGTTCGAGATCAAGCCGAGCGGGGTTTCAACCGAACCAGTGCGCAATGCCGCGGAGGCCTTCATCGCCACTCTCACGCCCCTCCAACTCGCCAGAACCATGTATCCCGTGGACGACGTCGAGTGGCGCAAATGGATGAATCAGCATTTTTACGCGCGGCAGGGAGTGTGCTTCGCGGAGATGACCGATGCCCAGCGGCAGGCCGCCTTCGGATTGATGCGCGCTTCCCTCAGCGCAGAAGGCTTTGAGCTGACGCGCAACATCATGCGCCTCAACGAAACGCTCGCCGAACTGGCCGAGGATCACGCGTTCCTGGGAGAGTGGTTGTACTACATCCAGATTTACGGTAAGCCGTCGGCAACCGAGCCGTGGGGCTGGAAACTCGAGGGCCATCACGCCATCATCAACTACTTTGTGCTCGCCGACCAAGTGGTGATGACTCCCCTGTTTATCGGCTCCGAACCAGTAAAAGCGCCGTCCGGCAAATACAAAGGTCTCGAGATTCTGCAAAAGGAACAGAACGATGGTCTCGCGATGCTGAACGCACTCCCGGAGGCCCAGCGAAAACAGGCCATTCTCAACTTCTCGAAGACGGGCAACAACAATCTCACCGAAGCCTTCAAGGACAATGTCGTAATCGATTATGCGGGATTGCGCACGAACGATCTGTCAGGGGCCGGACGACAACGCTTCCGCGATTTGATTCACCTCTATATAAAGAACATGGACGAAGGCCACGCCCGCGTGAAGATGAACGAGGTGGACCGCTATCTCGACCAGACTTGGTTCGCTTGGATCGGTGGCATGCAGCCGGATAGCGCGTTTTATTACCGCGTGCACAGTCCAGTTGTCCTGATCGAATTTGATCACCAGCAGCCCGCCAACCTACGGAAGTTTGCTGCGGATCCCACGAAGCCGACCCAGCAGCACATCCATTGCGTAGTGCGAACTCCAAATGGCAATGACTACGGCAAGGACCTGCTGCGGCAACACTATCTAGCCCATCCCCACACGAGCTGAGCGAATGCACGCAAAGGAGGAAACCCGTTGGGCTTGTAAAGACTGAGCAGTGGCGTTCTTCACCCATTTCCAACCTCGAACAGGGCTCGTAGAAGAGAGCCCGTCCGCGACCAGATCGTGGACGGTTTGCCCGTCGCTCGGGAGCAATCGCCGAGGTGACGTCTGATGACATTGCTCTCAGTGCTTGGGATGGCAAGTGGGCGTGCCCCGCTCGTCAGTCGAGATGATCTGGCGCAATTTAACCTCAATTTTGTGCTGAAAATGGTCTTCTTGTTGGACCCAACTTTGAACCCAAGTTTGTCCCAAGTTCTTTGGGTGGGAATTCGACGTCGAATTAAGCGGCTCGGCCTGAGTCCTTGCGTACTCTTTCTTTGCTCGTTCCTTGTTGAGGACGACGCTCTGACTTCTTGTCCAACTGGTCGGCCTGCCGCTGTTCCTTATCGGCTTTGGTCCGTTTCTCTGCCATGCCAACAGCCTCCCATAGGCTAGATCGGATTGCTAGCTGTGTAGATTCAAAATCGCGCCATTCCTCTCGATTTCCTCGTCAAGAACACTCCATTCCACACCTCAACGCCAGTCGACGATCTGACGCAGAAAGCCACGCTACTTCCGCTGAATGGACTCTAAATACTTGATTACATTTTCTAGCCGCACATTGCCTAAGTCCTGATCAAACTCGATTTCGTGAAAGATCGGCCCCCAAATTGGCATCTTCTTCGAGCCGTGGGCGGGTAGGAGATCGTCTGCGCCAAACACGATGATGGTTCGCACATGAATTGCGGGAAATGCACCGTGATTTCGTAGCGAAAGTCTCGTCAAGTCGGGAACCTCTTGTTTCAACGCTGTGGACACCGGGCCATTGCCTCGACCATCGAGTCCGTGGCAAGCGGCACAGTAGTTTCCAAAGATCCTGGCCCCATCCACCGGACGGATTAGGGATTGTCGTTGGCTCCCAAATTGTGCGGCGGCAAGGACGATCACTGAAACCAGCAAGACTTGTACCAGCATGGGACCTCGTCGCTGCACTGTGGCCTCCGGGAGGAAGTGCTTGGTCAGAATGCGACTCGTTACCACACTACGCCGCCGAGAGGCCATGGTCGGTGACTCGAGTAACAGACCTGTGTGATGTCGTCGGCGCAGGAGACTCGTAAATTGGCGGATGGGCCGGCGACCGACGCTCAGACTTCCTAGATGAATTATCCTATTGGTATGGATCACCTTGTAGTTCTCCGGGAAAAGATCGGGCGTCTCCGGTTGGAGATCGCTGAGATTCAACAATTGAACAAGCAGTATCGGCTTCAAGGCAGGAATAGCGCGGAGGCTGAAGTCGCTCACGGCCAGAGGCAAGAACGGCTAGAAGCAATCCAGCAAGAACTTGTCCAACTGGCTAGCCTCGGCCGCAAGGTTCAGTCAGTAGAAGAGATGAAAGAAAAACATCGCTCTCGGCTGCATCTGGTCAAGCAGGCTTCATAGCCTTTCAGCGTTCCTCCGCGCAATCGCAAGTGCCTGAAGCGGGCCCAACCCGATCTTCGCTTCGACCGGCCATTCACCCGGCTGGGGAAACCCCTGAAATTTGGGCTGGGACAGCGGAAGCATCCGCGCTACCGGACGGCTGGAATCATCCATATTTTTATTTTTGCGGGATTTATGACCCTGGTGATTCGCGCCTTCTCGGTGCTGATTGTGGGCGTCTCCGAAAATTTCGTGATGCCGGGCCTAGCAGGAAGAAGCTGCATATCTACAACTTAGTCACGGACTATGCAGCGACGGTTGTGTTCCTCTGCATGGTGATCCCAATCGTGCGGCGGCTGGTGTTCAAACCAGCGCGCTATGCTGTGCCGGAGAAATTTGGCAAGGCCCACACCGCCGACGCCATTTCCCTGCTGGCACTGATCGCAATCCGATGGTGACCCACAGCCTGTTTTTCGCCGCTCGAGCCCCAGGTCAGGTAAGGGCGGGCTGTGGAAGTCCTGGCCGTTTGTCGCTGGCGTAGATGTTGAAGAGCGCGTTGATTTAAGGCTCGCTGTCCACACTCGGGGGCTTTTACTTTGGCGCTTATCTTCTCCATGAGGTGACCTTCTATTTCTTGCTGTGCTATCGGCCCTTTGGAGTTCAGTTTCACGTAGAAACGTCCCTGTTCAATCTCTACTTCGCGAAGTTGGAGCGGGGAATGGTGAAGCCGGTGAGATGGGGTATTAGCGACGAGCATGTAGACCAGGTGAAGTCTGCCGTGGGCAAGCCGTTGTCGCCAAGATTCAGCAGGTAGTTGCCGACCCTGCCCCTCCCAGAAATCATAAGAGTTAACCTGCTCGTATGGTGCGACTCAGTTCGCGCGACGATTGGCTTATCTACGTTTTCTGGGTCGCCTCAATTCTCCGTGGGATTGCACCCTCAATTTGTGCCGAGAAGCTTCATCCGACTTGCTTCCACCGACCGAGATACAAGTCGCTCGGAGCCAGGAAATATTTTCGCCGGGTTTGGCGCGTCTGTCTGCGTACTTCGGTTTGTGAGTGCGTACAGTACAAGCTCGACTCGGTTCGAGATGCCGATCTTGTCGTAGATGCGGAGCAGAGATTTCTTGACCGTGTTTTCCTTGACCCCGAGTTGCTGCGCGATCTCGCGATTACCAATCCCTTCCGCGACCAAGCTGACGACCTGGTTTTCTCGTGGGGTCAGCAGGCCCTCTCCCTTCGCATTGATGACGCGCGTAGGAGGCGCCAATCTAAGGGCTTCGATTAAGTACCCGATCTGCTCCGTACTCGCCCAAAACTGGCCCTGATGGACGACCGAGATGCACCGGCAAAGAGCCTGGAACTGCTGGGAAGCACGACAGAACAATCCGCGAGCTCCTGCTCGCAGGGCTTCCACGACGAGATTGCGATCATAGCTGTCCAAGAGAAGAATGAGACCGATGTGCGGATGGCTGGCATGCAAGCCACGCAGTGTATCGATCAGATGGATGTGATCGGCGGGACTGTCGCTGACGAGTACCACGTCGACTTCGATCGATCGCAAGGCTTGCAGGCAGTTGGAAAGCTCGCTGCGACAGCAAGTAACACTGAGGCCCGGTCGGCGGCGAAGGGCACTGCTGAGGAGCTGCGCCTGCGTCTGGTTGGAATCGGCCAAAAGGACACGGATGGAAGGGCGGCTGGCATGACAACGGGGTTTCACGGTTTGTCCTCCGAGCATGTCTATGGGGGGAGGCCTGATGTTTTTTAGGTGTTGTCCCGAAATTTCGTCTTGCTCTCGCCGAAATCTCGGGATCGATGCAATTTAGTATCGGTACTCTAAAATCCAAAAGCTGTTCAGATTAGCGTTTTAAGTTGGCTCGGTCGTAATGCCTAGGGAGACGACGGGTGGCTGCTGCTTCTTCGGTTTAGCTGCTAATTTTTCTCACGCTGGCCGAACTCTGGCGCCTCGCAGCCTATCTGCTGGTCATGCTAGTGGCATTCATAGACCAGGGAACAACCATATTCTGTAGTTAATACAACGTAAGAGGTCCCGGCAGAAAACGACACTGACAGAAATGACAGTTCTGTCCCGTGAATAGCACGCGCTGCTTCCCTGGCGCTAAACGTTTGCCGACCATGTTATTTCAGGGCTCTGACAGCGGCGTGGATTTCCGATTCACACCATGTGAGGAAGGCACACGTTGGTTGTAAGGGCGCTCGCCTCAAACTAGCCGTGAGATTGCACCCTCAAGTTGTACCGAGGAGGCTGACCTGACAAGCTTCTGCCGGGCCCGACTTGAGTCGCTCGGAGGCAGAAGGCAGTTTGGCCGGACTTGGCGCGGCTGGCTGCGTACTCCGGTGTGTGAGTGCGTACAGTACAAGCTCGACTCGATTTGAGACGCCCACCTTGTCGTAGATGCGGAGCAGAGATTTCTTGACCGTGTTTTCTTTGACGCCCAGTTGCTGCGCGATCTCGCGGTTAACAATCCCTTCCGCCACCAAGCTGACGACCTGGTCTTCTCGTGGGGTCAGCACACCCTCTCCCTTCGCATTGACGACGCGCGTCGGAGACCCTGATTTTAGGGCTTCGATCATGTAGCCGATCTGCTCGGTGCTCGCCCAGAGCTGCCCCTGATGGACAACCGAGATGCAACGGGAAAGAGCTCGGAACGGCTGGCGGTCACGACAGAACAATCCGCGAGCTCCCGCTCGCAGGGCTTCCACGACGAGATTGCGATCATAGCTGTCCAAGAGAAGAATGAGACCGATGTGCGGATGGCTGGCATGCAAGCCACGCAGCGTATCGATCAGATGGATGTGATCGGCGGGACTGTCGCTGACGAGTACCACGTCGACTTCGATCGATCGCAAGACTTGCAGGCAGTCGGAAAGCTCGCTACGACAGCAAGTAACACTGAGGCCCGGTCGGCGGCGAAGGGCACTGCTGAGGAGCTGCGCCTGCGTCTGGTTGGAATCGGCCAAAAGGATACGGATGGAAGGGCGGCTGGCATGACAACGGGGTTTCACGGTTTGTCCTCCGAGCATGTCTATTGCTCGCTTTTCGGATCGACCTTTTCGGATCGACCTTTGAGGTGACAATCCAAGAGCCGTACACTGCCACAATCGGAACTTCCGACCGATACAGGTGACCCTGTACTTCTAGAACCTTGATGCCCGAGCGTTGTGCTCGCTGGGTGCGGAGTGCCTGCGGGCAGTCGTGGTGGCTTGCATTTGTTCGGCAACGGGGTGAATGACAAAGTGCAACAGTAGCGAGAAAGGCCCAACACAAAAACCAGGATGCAAGGTCTCGATCTCGCCATGGGCTTCTTTCTCCTCGCGGGCTCGTTCCAAGGCACGCAGTTGTTCCTCGGTGAGAATGAGGTGCTCCTGGGCCGCTTTGGCCTCCAGCGCTTTGAG
>Ga0210405_10000507_pt1 | contig 51467 bp, 40 predicted proteins | sample IncBWH11MmetaG_FD_155492 | JGI IMG/M metagenome (GOLD analysis project Ga0210405, IMG submission 155492) | Forest soil microbial communities from Barre Woods Harvard Forest LTER site, Petersham, Massachusetts, United States - Inc-BW-H-11-M | ecosystem: Environmental > Terrestrial > Soil >...
TTGCCTTCTGCTTCGTTCTGGAAGTCGTTTTCGCGCGCCGCGAGGTTGCTGCTTTCGCCGACTTCGCCTTCTTCGCGCGATGCGGCCGCGGCTTCATGCCATCTCCGTTGGCCGTCACTACGCGCCCCAGCAATTTCCACAGCGCCGCGACGTTGCGGCGATCGTCGCCCGGCGCGTCAATCGGCGTTTCCAGAATGAAAGCGCGCGCCGCGAGCAGGGGATGATTCAAGATGCGGCCGAAAGCTTCGAGGCCAATCTTGCCCTTGCCGATATGCTCGTGGCGGTCCACGCGCGAGCCTACCTGCGTCTTCGAATCGTTCACGTGCACGACGTATACCCGGTCGAGTCCCACGGTGCGGTCTAGCGCTTGCAGGGTGTGCTCGAGTCCTTCCGCCGTACGCAGATCCCATCCCGCGGCAAACGTGTGCGCGGTGTCTATGCAAATTCCCAGCGGCAAATCGGGCGAAGAATCCAGAATCGCGCGCAGTTCTTCGAAGCGAGAGCCAATCGAAGTGCCCTGCCCCGCGGTATTTTCCAGCAGAATTTTCAGATCGCCGAGTTTCAGCCCGCGCGCGGCTTGCTTCAACCCTTGCGCAATCGCAGCGACGGCCGCCAGCGGCGTGCTCTCGCGTCCGCTGCCGGGATGCGCCACCAGATAATCCGCGCCCAAAGCGATGGCGCGCACCAGTTCTTGATGGAACGCCTGCACGGAGCGCGTGCGCAGCACCGGATTCGGCGAAGCCAGGTTAATTAGGTAATTATCATGGATCACGAGGGGCCCAAGCCCGAGTTCCTTGCGGCGCGCTCGGAAACGAGCGGCTTCGGCTTCGGCGATGCGCATGCCGCCGCGATTCCACATGCGGGGGCTGGACGAAAAGATCTGCAGCGCGTTCGCACCCAGGCCGTGCGCGATCTCCAGCGAGCTGCTGATGTCACCTGCTATGGACGTGTGTATCCCAATGCGGATGCTGCCGTCTTTCCACGCGGGAATTTCAGGGGGCGGTGGTGCTTCCGGGCGGTACTCGTCGGCGGCATCGAAGGCTAGTGTGCTGCTGTGGTTTTCTTCCGCCATTCCCTCTGGGTGTCCGGGTGCCCTACGAGTCGCAGTGCGGGCAACGCCACAAGGCGCTTCGCGCGCACATGCTGAAACATTCATTTTAGCGGAAAGCGCACGCTTGCGCAAACACTCATAAAACGGAGGCCGCCGCGGGATTTGCCACAGCGATTCGCACCATAACGCACGCTTCTCGCAAATTTGCGCTTGACAACCCATAACCGGATGGTTATGCTTTTCGCCATGCAAGCCCAACTCGCAACCGACCTTGTTTTCGCTGCTCTCGCCGATCCCACCCGGCGCGCTATTTTCGAGCACCTTGCTCGCGACGGCGAACACAACGTGCGCGCTTTGACGGCTCGCGCTGGCGTGTCGCAACCCGCAGTGTCCAAGCATTTGGGAATCCTGAAGCACGCCCGGCTGGTGCGCGACAAGCGCGCCGGGCGCGAGACTCACTACAGCGCCGAACCGCAAGCCTTGAAACCCATGCTCGATTGGATGGGCGTCTACGCCGCGTTCTGGCACGACCGCTTTGATCGCCTCGAAGCTCTTTTGAAAAGGATGGACCCATGAACGAACCCGCGGCCTCACGCTCCCTCGTCATCGAACGCGAAATGCCGCATCCCCCGGAAAAAATATGGCGCGCGCTTACGCAGGGCGCGTTGCTGGAAGAATGGCTGATGAAGAATGATTTCCAGCCGGTCGTGGGCCACCGGTTCCGTTTCCGCTCTACGCCCGTACCGGGGTGGGACGGAGTCATAAACAGTGAAGTCCTCGAGATCGAACCGAATTCACGGCTCTCCTACAGCTGGGAAACGATGGGAACGATGAGCGTTGTCACCTGGACGTTGACGCCGAGCCAGGGCGGCACGCACCTCCGCTTTGAGCAAACCGGTTTCCGCTCGGAAGAAGATGCCAACTACAAGGGCGCGAACTACGGCTGGACGAAGTTCATCGGCAACATGGAGCGTGTCGTTGGCGGGTTGGACTGAGGAGGATTGGACTAGGGAGGGCTGGCCTGAGAGGGCCGGAACAAAGGAGGGCTCAACGGAGATGAGCCAAAGCATCGTGCGTTGGATTTTTCGCTGGATTCACATCGTCTTTAGTATTCCGATACTCGGTTATATTTATAGCCCGTTTGAAGAAATCCCGAAGTACGCGCCGGTTGTTCGGCGGGTTTTCGTTCCGATCATGGTCGTTTCGGGTTTGTGGATGTGGAAAGGCCATCTGCTTCGACGATTTGTTCCGAAACGATCGGTCCGACAAAACGCTACTGTCTGAGCGCGGCAGGCAAATGAAAGATATCTGGAACTTCTAGGATGAGAGCATGAAAAAGTCGGGCGTGAGCCAAGGCCGGCCGGCATCGCAGCTTATCTCGGACAGAATCGCCGAGCTCGGCGATTGGCGCGGGAAAACACTCGGCAGAATGCGCAAGCTCATCAAGAATGCAGACGCGGACGTCGTCGAAGAGTGGAAGTGGACGACTCCGGTTTGGTCGCACGATGGGATTATCTGCACCGGCGAATCCTACAAGAATGTCGTGAAGCTTACCTTCGCCAAGGGTGCGTTTCTGAAGGATCCGGCGCGCCTCTTCAATTCGAGTCTCGACGGAAACGTACGCCGTGCCATCGACATCCCCGAAGGAGAAGAAGTTGACGAGTCCGCATTCAAGGCGCTCGTTCGCCACGCTGTTGCCCTCAACATTTCCTTTAAGCCGCAACGTTCGAAGAAAGCGAAGTCGTAAGGAATGCCGCGGCCTCGGCCTTCTCTTCCCCGGCAACATCTCGTCCGTTTCTAGGTGACCGGGAGCAATCCAGCCGTCACGAAATCGCGCGCGAAATCGAACGTGGAACTGGCCGTCGCGCGCATGTATCATGCCGGGCGGGAGATTCGGATGACCCTGGCTCGTTTGGGCCTGTACATAATCGTTATTGCTGTGCTGCTTGCGGGCGCGCGAAGTTTGCCTCTTGCCGCAAACCGCGCTGCGGATCAGGCCTCGGCGGGCGCGGTGGATAGCCAAGCGTTCCTGCAATCGCACATGACGCCCGCCGGGCCCGCCGCTGGCACGTTTGCTCCCTCGGTTGAGAAGCTTCTGGCGCAAATGACGCTGCAAGAAAAAGTCGGGCAGATGACGCAGCTGAGCATCGCTACCATCGTGGACGGCAAAGACCAGGACATCCACATTAATCCCGAGAAATTGCACAAGGCCATCGCGGAATACGGCGTCGGCTCCATCCTCAACGTGTACGACCAGGCTCTCCCCCTCGAGAAGTGGCACGAAATTCTGCGCGCGATACAAGCCGAAGCGAAAAATACGCGTCTGCAGATTCCCGTGCTCTATGGAATTGATTCGATTCACGGCACTACGTATTTCGAGGGCGGCACGCTTTTTCCTCAGCCGCTCGCGATGGCCGCCACGTGGAATCCCGAACTGATGCTGCGCGGCAGCCAAACCTCCGCCGCTGAAACGCGCCAAGCCGGCATTCCTTGGACGTTTTCTCCCGTGCTGGACGTCGGCCGCCAGCCGCTTTGGCCGCGCCTGTACGAAACATTCGGTGAAGATACATATCTTGCGACGGTGATGGGCGTAGCCACAGTCCGCGGCTACGAAGGTGACGACATTTCGAGCCCGGTCCAGGTCAGTTCCTCGCTGAAGCATTACGTCGGTTACAGCTTCCCCACCACGGGCAGCGACCGCAGCCCCGCGCTGATTCCAGACTCAGCATTGCGCGAATATTTTCTGCCGACTTTTGCGGCGGCGGTAAAAGCCGGCGCGCACACTGTGATGGCAAATTCCGCCGAGGTGAGCGGCATTCCCGGCCACGCCAATGCTTACCTGCTGAAAACCGTTCTGCGCGACGAATTGGGATTTCAAGGCGTGGTGGTTTCGGATTGGCAGGACATCGAGCGCCTGGTAACCGCGCACCATTCCGCCGCCACCGAAAAAGAGGCCACGCGCATCGCCATCCTCGCGGGAATTGACATGAGCATGGTCCCCCTCGACTACCGCTTCAGCGATTGGCTCTTGCAACTGGCGCAGGAAGGCAGCGTGCCCGTGAGCCGCATTGACGAGGCGGTGCGCCGCATTCTCACGCTGAAATATCAGCTGGGATTATTCACCGACCCGCTGCGCGGGATCGATTCGAATGTCACGCTCGGCTCGCCCGAATCGCGCCGAGCCAGCCTGGCAGCCGCGCAAGAGTCCATCACGCTGCTGAAAAATGAAAACCACACGCTGCCGCTGGCGAAAACCGCGCGCGTTCTTGTTACCGGGCCTGACGCTGATTCGTTGATCCCGCTGAATAACGGCTGGAGTTACACCTGGCAGGGCAACAAAACCTCCGCGTACCCGACGCAGGGATACGCCACGCTCCTCGGCGCCATCCGTGAAAAGATCGGGGCGGACCACGTCACCTACGTCCCTGGCGCCAGCTCGAACCAGGAAACAGACATCGCGCAAGCAACATCGGCAGCAACCGCAGCAAATGTTGACGCCATCGTAGTCTGCCTCGGTGAATGGGCCTACGCCGAAACCCCCGGCAACATCGCAGACCTCGCGCTGCCCGACGCGCAAATTCATCTCGCGCAGAAAATGCTCGAATCCGGCAAGCCCGTGATTCTGATTCTCACCGAAGGCCGCCCGCGCATCATCCGACCCATCGCCGGTGGCGTCAGCGCCATCCTGATGGCCTACAATCCCGGCAATGAAGGCGGACAAGCCATCGCCGCCATCCTGTTCGGCGACGTAAATCCCAGCGGCAAGCTCCCCATCACCTATCCACGCTACGCAAATATGCTTTTCACTTACGATCACAAAACGCTGGAAGGAGTCGCAGGCGAAAACGCCCCGCTCTACGTGCCGCAATTCGAATTCGGCTACGGCTTGAGCTACACGCAGTTCGCGTATTCGGATTTGCAGGTCACACCGCCGTGGGGATCGGGCGCCCAAAGGATACAAGTGGCTGTAACAGTGAAAAACACAGGAGATCGCGCGGGCAAGGAAGTCGTGCAGCTCTATCTGAACGAACTGGCCGCCAGCATCACTCCACCCCTAAAACGCCTGAAGCGCTTCGCGAAAATACAGCTGCAGCCCGGCGACTCCCGCCGCTACACTTTCGAACTCAGGCCGGAAGACTTGTCCTTCATCAACGCGGAAAACAAGCGCGTCGTCGAGCCGGGGGTTTTCAACGTTCAAATCGGCGGCCTGAAGCAAAGCTTCGAGTGGAAATAGGAGTAAGACTAAGGGTCGAACGAGAACGCGCCAATAGCGCCCTCGGCATCGCCTTTCGATCAGCGCCTCGCGGAACGATTGGAAGCCGTCTGAGAAATCTTCAGCCGCGCCGCACAAACGCGGCTTCAGTGGCTGAAGAGTATGTGTGAGAAGTCACAATTCATTCCCTCAGCGGCTAGAGCCGCTCTGCGGTTGCGGCGGTTACGGCACGGCGGAAGCCGTGCCCTGAGGAAAATCAGCAGCAACCGCAACCAACCCTGAGATCGCCGCCGCTGACTTGACTGCGCGAACGCCCGGGCCGATAATCCGCCTATCGAGGACCTTCCATGCAGCGCCGCAGTTCGTACCGGGAGGCAAACCGCGCATCTCGAACTTGTCTTTGGGCCGCGCTATTTTCCTGCCTGAGCTTTTTTGGCTGCAACAACTATTGCTTCGTATTTGTCTCGAACCCCGGCGGCTCGATCTCAACCAGCACCCCGAGCTGCCAGTTGAACACCGCTACCGGTACCGTACGCTTGCGCGTAAACGCGTCACCCGCAGCTTCTACCGAAGGATCGCCGGCACACGTTCAACATATTTTCGTGACGCTCCGCGGCATTGAGACCATCGCGAGCGCCTTCGCCGACGACGATTCGCCCGACTGGCGCGAATTGGCTCCGAAGCTGTCAACGCAACCTCTCCAGCTCGACCTGCTCGCGCGCGACGCCGACCCCTGCGAACGGAGCACGTTTGCGGACGTCGCCGTCCCTGCGGACGCATACCGCCAAATACGCCTGCGCTTGGCGTCCAGTCAGCCGGCAACCGATGAATCCGCTCCAGAAGAAAACGCGTGCGGAAGTGTGGGCATGAACTGCGTCGTTACGTCCGATGGCAGAATCCACCCGCTCGTCCTGGATCGCTCCTCTGCACAGTTTCAAATTCCGTCAGACCACATTTCCGGCGGCTTCTTTCGAGTCCTGCCGGAAACGGTCGTCAGCCCCAACATCGAATTCAGTCCTCAGTCCACGCTGCTCTTTTCCGCGGGCGAACCTGTTCGCTTCGTCCCCGTTTTCAACGTGGCGCCGCAGGCCTCCTGCGAATCCACAGCCACACCGAACCCATAGCCTACCGGCTGGAAATTCTCGGCGAAGGCAAACGACGGCCAGTTCAAAAAAACCGCCTTCCGGTTGATGTAGAATGTGCAACGGTGGACCCGAGGTGGAACACATGTCTGCGGCGTATCTGCTGAAAACCGAGCCGTCCGGATATTCTTTCGCTGATCTGCAGCGCGACAAGGCCACGATCTGGGATGGCATATCGAATCCGGCCGCGGTAAAAAATCTGCGCGAGATGAAACCCGGCGCGAAACTGATCATCTACGAGTCGGGCGAGGTTCGGAACGCGGTCGGCACGGCATCCGTGGTATCGGTGGATGCTTCCGATACCAAAAATCCGCAGGTCAAAATTGCCGCAGGAAAACCGCTGGCCAAACCAGTTTCACTCGCCGAAATCAAAGCGAACAAGCTCTTCGCCGGTTCGCCGTTGGTGCGTCAAGGACGACTCTCCGTCGTGCCATTGACCGGCGAGCAGTATCAGGCGCTCGTAAATAGCTAATCGCTCGGTTCACTGCACGATGACGGTGAGCTTCGCGTTGTGAATCGCCCCACCCGCCGTTCCGGTCACCAGCACAGTATACGTGCCGGCTGGAGCTGGAGTCGTAGGCGGCGGGGGAGGCGGAGGGGACGTCGTGCCACCGCCACCGCCGCCGCTGCCGCCGCAAGCCGTCTGCAGCGCCAAGATCGCGAAGATGCACAAACTCGGCGCCAGCTGCCAGCGCCGCTTGCGACTAGAACATATCAGCAACAACAGCAGGGCCAGCACAGCGACGGACTCACCTGAAAACAACCCGTCGCGCGGGCCCCATTGCAACGGAAATGCCCGGGCATTCTGCGAGGTAACAAACGCATTGATCATGACCGATGCGGTTGTGCCTGCAGCGGCCGATGCAGGGCTCAGGTTGCACGCAATGCTGCTGGAAGATGGAGCACAACTCAGCGCGACTGGCTCGCTCGCGCCATTCAAACCCTTCAAAATCAGGCTCGCCGTTCCCGATTGGCCCGACTTTATTTCCAGCTGCGTTTGCGCAAACGACATTTCAAAAGCCGTCGGCGTAACCGACACAATCACCGGGGCGCTCGTGGACGGATTGAAGGTCAGGCCGAAGTCTCCCGAATATACGGCGCTTATTTGGTCGCTTCCATTGGGCAGTGCTGTGCTTGGAATCGTGATGGTCCCCGACGACGAGGTGACTCCGGATGGTGTCAGGTTGCCGATTGCAACCTGCTCTCCGCCAACGTAATAGCCGACAAAGCCGGACGGCGCAATCTTCGCTCCTGCACCTCCCTGCACTGTCGCGGAAAGCTTCACGTTCATGTTACTGGCAATGGTCGTCGGACTGACGGTTAGCGTGGTCGTCGTCGGCAACAAACTCGATGCAGCCACTGTGATCGGTGTGGGATAGGTGTACGTAGTGCCATTCCAATTGGCGTCGCCCGCGTAGCTTGCGCTTAAGGTTAGACTACCGGATGGAATATTTGAAAACGTGACGGTGGCGCGTGAATTACTCGGGCCGCCTGCGGTAGCTGGCGCGAGCGTGACCGTCTGCGTGGCTCCGCCCAGCGTTACGTTCACAGGTCCAGTCGGCGCTACTGCTCCGCCCGCGGCTCCAATGAAAATTCCTACCGTAAAATTGGATCCGGCCGGAAAGGGCACGGGAGGGCCGTCAGGGATCACCGATGGATTCTCCGGATCGAGTATGAGTTTCGGTATGCCCTGCGCGACCGTAAATGTGACCGGGCCGCCAGAAGAAGAGTTGTAACTAGCGTCGCCCGAATAGCTCGCCGTAACCGAATGCGCGCCAACCGCCAAGGTGTGTACGGTGGTAGCGGCGATTCCGGCACTGTCCAACAGGACTTGTTCGGAGGTTGTGCCGTCCGTGAAGGTCACGGTCCCGCTAGCGAGTCCCAAAGTGTGGCTGTTCACACCAGTGGGGTCAGCTTCAAAAGTCCATTGGCTGCTGAACGGCAATTGCTGGCCGTTTGTCACCATACCGATATGCTCGATGTTCGTTGTGTAGTCTATATACAAGTAGTTGACGACAGGCGTGACGGCGCTGGGTTCCGGCGTCACTGTGAGAGAGACCGGCGAGGATGTGCTGGTGGCGTAGGTGCCATCGCCTGCGAACTGCGCTGCTACTTGGTATGTGCCGCCCGGAAAATAATTCACTAAAGCGTCCGCCGTTCCGTTCGCCAGTCGAATGGCGCTTGTCTGGTGCAGCGGCAGCGTGTCAGTGGTCGCGAGCGCGATGTCACCGGATGGCACGCCGGAACCTGATGTAGCCGCGACCGTGGCGTTGACCGTAACCGGGCTGCCGTGCACAACGGTTGCAGGCGAGAGCGCCAGCGTAGTGCTGGTGGGCAGAAACGAAATCTTGGCCCAGTTCGTGACCAATAAGTTGGCATCAATGGTGCCCAGTCCGCTCGCAAGATCGTATCCGGCCGTCGCGGGATATTCTTGTAACGAATAAAGACCGTCTCCGTTCGTGTCCAGCGAACAATTCGGAGTCCCAGACGCGCACTCGACATTGTTACTTCCCAGAGTGATGTCGTGGAATACCGCGGGTTGCTGCCGCGCCAGCGCGTACAGGGTGAAATCCGCCTGCCCCTGCCGGCCATATTTCTGGTTGACCAGCGCCAGGATTCCAGCCATCGCCGGCGCCGAAGCGGAAGTTCCGCCCACCAGAAACACATTCGGCTGGGCTCCTCCCGTCGCAACACAGTCCCCGGTATTCACACAAATGGGATACGCGCTCAGATTGATCCCCGACGATGCGAACAAGGAAACGTCCGGGATATCGCGCAGGTTGTCATTCGGGACGCCCGGTGCGTTCTGCCACATCGGTTTGGGGTATCCGGCCTGGCACGTGTTGACTGCTGGCGCGGAGGACGTGGATATAGCGCAACCGCTCGCTCCTCCTCCCCCGCCCACCGTCGGTCGAAACGGCAACTCAGCAAAACCTGATATCACATTCAGGCCGAACGCCTCGTTCCACGGCTGCTCGGGCAGTGGCGCGACCAGCGAGCCGTCACTCGAATCGTTGGTCTGATTCCACCGCGTAGCTGCGCTGGGGGCGCCGATTTGGTAATCGCTGTAATAAAAATCCGTGCCGCCCACGGCGACGTTCCATGGACTCGAAGCGAGCCCGTTCACGGCTAAGCCCTCGGTCGCGAATAGAACGCCGGCCGGGTCGCAGCCCGCCGATCCGCTATCGCCACTGGAAACGAAAACCGTTTGGCCTTGGGCGGCGGCCTGCTCCCAGAGTCCCGACCATAGTTGGTTGCCGGCGTCTCCCAGGTGCATTTCACACTCGCCGAAACTCACACTGAGCACGGCGGCCTGATTGTCTTCGACGGCGCGCAGAGCGGCCAGGGCCAAGGGTTCCTGCACGTCGCTGCCGTTCGCGATGTACAGATTCACCGTGGCATTGGGGGCCACTGCACCGCTCTGTTCCACGTCGAGATAGGCCTCCACCTCTGCGCCGCCCGTCTCGCCGGGATCGGCGCCGTCTATGACCACCTGCGGAGGATTATTGGATAGGTTGAATAGCGTGCGGTAGGCGTTCGGCAGAGTGAGATCAATGTTCGTTTCATTGATGATACCGATGGCCTGCCCGGAGCCGTTGATTCCCGCTCGATACAGAGGCGCCAGGTCATATTGCGTGGCGAAATCCTCAGGCGCCAGGGCGTAAAAATTTGTCATTCCATCCGGATTCGTGAACTGCGGCGTGACGCGATTTGTAAGCGGAGAGTAGGCTGCTGTTCCGGCCGAGCGCACGTAGGGTTTCGCACGAAAATTATTGAGAGGTGAGAGGCCATAAACAAGCGCCGCAAGCGCTTGTGGGATTGCGATATCGTTCGCGTTCGCATAGTGAATCTCATTTTGAACGTTGTATTGATGAATTTGCGTGTGCAAGGTTTCGCGCAGCCGTCCCGCGGTGCCCGAAAATTCAATGAGTCGCTTGCCTTTGCTGACTCCTGCGACGGTGAAGCCATGCGAGGCCAACCAGCTCGTGGCGATTTGCACGTCGGCATCTGAGGGCCCAAACTGACGGCCGAATTGTTCCGGCGTGATCCATTGGTGATAACCGGCATTCCCCGGCGTGTGCACCGTCCGCAGAAATTGCCGCAGGCCGGCTTCGCGTTCTGCCGGACGGTTCAGGATCAGAAGCATTCGTTGCGCTGGGAATGAATCTGGCACGGGGCCTTGATCGTAACGTCCCAGGGCGAGCGGATGGACTGTGCCGTGAAGCGTCACGAGCTTCGACTCGTCGATGGCTTCGGTAACGAGTCGCGATGGAGAATTCTGTGCGCGCGCCAAATTCCCGAAGCACAGGCCAAAAATCAAGGCGCACGTCGCTGCTGCCAGAGAGAGCGGGCTGGGAGGGCTCTTCACGGCGATCACCTCAATACAGGTCGATTGCATTTAAGAGACACACGCGCGGCACGCCTGCCACGCCGTACAATTCCGCGGGGAGCTATACTATAACCGTCGAGGCAAGTCAGGAAGCTGTGAATTTGGTGCAAGGCCCGCGGGCAGTTCCGGACCGCGGAAATGGGCTTGGCTTTACGTCGGGCCGACGCTGGGCGGTTCGTAGAAAAAGAGAAAGGCGTGTCATCCCGAACCAAGTCCCGCGCTTTTTCATTCCCGTCCCGTCCGCAGCCGCGGAACGGGCGCGGGACGCAATGAGGGACCTGCTTTTCGCGGGAATGCCTGCCGAATTTGGTGGCTCGACGCTTCGGCAGCCGGGTTTCTGAACGGTCGTTGCGCGGTGTCGGGCCGCTTCTAGTCTCCCAGCGCGGCCGCTGAAGTTGCGCCGTAAAAGCTGTACCAGGGCTTCGCGGCGGTCAGGCGCGAGTTCACGTTGTTGATGTTCTTCACGCCTTGATCGCTCAGCCAGTCCTCCAGCGCCTTGGGGCCTTGCTTGCCGTAAATGGGGATGCCGTCTTTCCACGTGGCGCGGCCGCAGAGCACGCCGGAAAATTCCACGCCGGATTCAGCGGCGAGATCGAGCGTCTCCGCAAAAACGTCGTTGTTCACGCCCGCGGAAAGATAGATGAACGGTTTTTTCGCGGCAGCGGCGGCGCGGCGGAAATGTTCCTTGGCTTGATCGCGCGTGTAGGCACTATCGCCCTTGCACGATTTCGTGCCTGCCACGAAAGCCATGTTCACCGGCACCTCGACCTTCAGCACGTCCACGCCGTACTGCGGCTTGGAAAATTCCTCCATGCTTCCGCGCACGACTTCGGGCTTTTGCTTCGCGTACTCGATTCCCTTCTCGTCGCCGTTCTCCACGTAGCCCACAAATTCCAAGAAAAACGGAACGTCGGCCGCGGTGCATTCTCCGCCAATGCGCTCCACCCACGCGTGCTTGATGTCGTTCACTTCCGGCGGATCGAAAGGCGTGTAATACAGCAAAATCTTGATGCAATCCGCGCCCGCTCCTACCAACCGATGCGCGGACCAAATATCTAGCAGGTCCGGAAGGCGGCCCGGACGCGTATTATCGTAGCCGCTATTTTCGTAGGCGAGCAGCAGCCCAGCATTCTTTGCGCGCGCTCGCGCGGCGGGCAGCCCGTATTCCGGATCCAGCAAAATGGCGCTGGCGTGCGGAGTCAGCACGCGCGTGACGATCGTCTTGAACTCTTCCAGCATGTGCGCCGGCACGTCTTTCTTGTCAATACCCTTGTCTTTCGCAATCGCGCTCTTCAACGAGCCGCGCTGGTCCATCGCCGCCGCAGCGATCACGCCGCGCGCGTCCGATACCGCTTTCAGCCCCTTCTGTTTGCCAGGCGTAATCTTCATGGGAGCCCTCCGCAGGGTTCGTAACACTGGAACGCGGCATTTTAGCACGAGAGTTCGCGCCCGCGGTACGGCGGAAGGCACCACCGATGAACCCAGAGAAACACGGATGAAATCTTTGCTAGCATAGGCAATCTTGCCTGTGCTGCATCTGCAAGGTTGACCCGGGACGCAGCTCGTATAGAAGCGAGCACTCCCTTCCGCACTCTACATATTCACTCCGCTGAGAAATCCACCCAGGTGCCCGGTGATTGCCAGCAGCGCAACCCCAACGAATTCCAACGGCAGCCGGTAATTTGGTAGAACGGTTGCCGCGCCGCGTCGCGCGCGAAAGTGTATCAACCAAACCACCACGATCAACGCGGTGGACGTCAATCCAAAAACCATGTGCAAAAGTAAAACGCCCCGAACGCGATGCCCTGCGAGCGCCCACTGCCACGCCACGAGCCCGGTTGCCACTGCCGGCAGCGCCATCACCGCCGCCAGCAGCAGATTGCTGTAAGCCGCGAACCCGAGCGCTTGACGCTTCGTCCACTGCGCCGCGAAATCGAGCGCCACTCCGGCGACGAACAACGCGATCGGGAAATGGATCAGAACGACGTGCTGTGCGTGCTTTTCCATCAGCATCTGCTTCAAGTCGAAAGGGTGCACGGCATAGCCTCCCTATTGCACGATCACCTGGCCGGTCATCTTCGGGTGGATCGAACAGAAATACGAATAGGTGCCGGGCTTGCTGAAGACGAACGAAAACTTATCGTCCGTATCCAGCGCTTTGGATTTGAATACTCCGTCCGTGCTCACCACCGTGTGCGGAATATCGTCGCGATTCGTCCAGGTCACGGTCGTGCCCACCGGCACAGTCAGCGCCGTAGGGCCAAAACTGAAATTGTCAATCTTCACTTCCGCGGTCGTGGCCGTCTTATCTTGCGCGGCGGCGCCGCCAACCCGGCCCGCCGCGAACATCGCCAGCAAGAGCACAACCACGCTCGCCAAACCCATCCTTGCGAATTTCGCCTTCATGACTTTCTCCTCTCCTTGCAGTTCAAATTTAAATTCACGATACCTGTTGCGTGATGTGCAGCGGCCGCAAGCTCATCCCAATTGCGAATCCACGATCGCGAGCGCATGCTGCCCGCGCACGAAGTTCACATCGGTAATCCCCAGCAAACCGCGCAATTGCTCCGCCGGAACTTTCATCGGCCCTGGCGAATCGGCCTTCCCTGGTTGCGGTTGAGGAAACGCGGTGGACGCCGCCGTGTGAAACGTCACATTGCCCTCCACCTTCTGCATGATCTGGTGAATGTGTCCGTTCAAAACCGACACGGATCCAAATTTCTTCAGATAGCTCAAAGCCTGCGCGCTGTCGTCGGTACCCCAACCCCATTCCGGATACACCGACCACAACGGAATGTGCGCGAAGACCACAATCGGAGTGCTCGATTTCAAATGCTTCACATCGGCCTCGAGCCACTCGAGCTGCTCGCCTCCCAAATTCCCCAGGCCGCCCGCTTTCAGGTTCACCACGTTCACGAGCCCGATGAAATGCACGCCCTGCTTCTCGAAGCTATACCAGCCCTCGCCCTGCGTCCCCTTCCCGTAGCGATCGCGGTACTGCTTGCCTTCGTCGCCAATCACGTCATGCTCGCCGGGCACAAAGAACACATCCTTCGCCACCGCGCCTTTCAGAATCTGATCTACGGTGTCGAATTCCTCCGGCCGCGCCAGATGACTGATGTCCCCGGTGTGCAACAAAAATTCCGGCGGCACGCTTAGCGCGTTGATCTTGTCCACGGCGGCTTTCAAAGTTGCGGCCACATCCGGATTCGCCGCCTTGTTGAAGCCCATATGGCTGTCGCTGATCTGCGCGAAGCTCAACTCGCCGGCCATCTTCGCGGCGTTCCACTCGTTCGCGCGGCTCATGCTGTAAGACTTCAGCACTCCGCCCTGCATCACGCACAGCGCGCCGGTTCCCGCCCAAGCCATGCATTTCAGAAAGCCGCGCCGGTCAATTCCGTCGTGGTTATGGTCGTGCAAGATTTCATCCCTCTTGTTTTGCGACATTTGCTTCCTCCTCAGCCCCTCGGCTGCAAGACCTCTAGCGTCCCGCACCGCCCACGCTCATAACAGTGGCGCGCGCCCGCTCCGCATCCGAGCAACGCGCCACCTGTGGACGTGTTCTCTGTGCAAGACCAGCGCTAGGGCGGTTTTATTCCCGGGCGAGACAATCCATTCTTTTTTAAGAAAATCACCTCCCATGGGAATAAAATCACCCCCACCGCAGTTACCTCTATTGTGGAGCTGTAAAAAGGGCTGGACGTGTTAGAGCAGGAAGACCGCGCGCGCTTTGAGGCAGATGTAATGCCGCATCGTGACGCCGCTTACAACTTGGCGCGCTGGATTTTGCGCGGCCGCGCGCAAGCGGAAGACGTGACGCAGGAAGCCTTCCTGCGCGCCTACCGCTCCTTCGGAGCGTTTCAGACCGGCAACGCGCGCGCCTGGCTGCTGCAGATCGTGCGCAATTGTTGCTTCACGTGGTTGCAACAGAATCATGTGGCCGAGGAAATGACCGAATTCGACGAACAGACCATGCCGCCAAAAACTGAAAATCCCGAATCGCTGGCGATGGCCACCTACGACCGCGAGCGCCTGCAGCGCGCGCTCGAAGACTTGCCCGCGCATTTCCGCGAGATTATCGTGCTGCGCGAACTGGAAGGCTGCTCGTACAAAGAAATCGCCGCAATCACCACGCGCCCGATCGGCACGGTGATGTCCGCGCTCGCTCGCGCGCGTCAGCAATTGCGCACTCTATTGACCGAGCCTGTTCCGAAGGGGGCCAGCCGTGACTTGTGACCTTTCCCAAACGCGCCTGCACGCCTATTTCGACGGCGAACTGGACGCCATGGGCGCCGCTGAGTTCGAGCGCCACCTGGAATCCTGCCCCGATTGCGAAACGCGCCTGGCAGCCGAGGAAAAACTTCGCTCCGCACTAGCCGGGGCGCAACTCTATGCACGCGCGCCAGAAAACTTGCGAAAGAACCTGCTGATCAGTTTGCCGAAAGCTGCCGTACCACCTCCGTTGAAAGATCCGAAGCCTTCGGCCGCGGAGTCCTGGCGTTGGCTCGCCATCGCGGCCTCGGTGATCCTTGCCTTGCTCCTCGGCACGCAGTACATGGAAAAACTGAATCGCCACTTACAACAACAGGCCATGGCCGCCGTGATCGTCGACGCGCATCTTCGTTCGCTCCAGCCCGGACACCTGGAAGACGTGATCTCGACGGACCAGCACACCGTAAAACCCTGGTTCGACGGCAAAATCGATTTCGCGCCGCCCGTGCGCGATTTTGCAAACGATGGATTCCCGCTGGTCGGTGGCCGCCTCGACGTGCTGGAGGGCCGCAGCGCAGCCGCACTGGTTTACGGCCGCAGAAAACACATCGTGAATGTATTCGTAACGAAGACGCAGCCCGGAGACGCGTCGGATCGTTCAGGTGAACTACAGGGTTATCATTGGGTAGCCTGGCAGCAGAACGGTTTTACCTTCACTGCGGTGTCGGACACCGCATACGCGGATCTCGATCAGCTCAAGCAACTCTTTCTCGCGCCGTAATAAATCGCCTGTCATCCCGAACGCAGTTCCGCGCTTTTTCTCTCCCGCCGCACTTTGGCCGGCGCGGAACGCGGTGAGGGATCTGCTTTTCGCGGAACAGTCGAGTCTCATGCGAGCGACGCGCCTCGCGCGGGCCGTCTGTGTTTTGTACAATATTCATTGACAGCGTATTTCTGATGTTCCAATACCGAAAGGCCGCCCCTAGGACATGTCTAGCCTGAACCTGACGACGCGTCCCCGAATCCAGCTTCCAGCGAGTTCTTTCCCCGATCGGGCAGATGTGTATGTCTGTGACAAATGCGGACTCGATATAACCAAGCACTTGCATCCAGGCCAGGCTCACACCTGGAAAGCAATGGGACCTGAAAGATACCGTTGCCGATGTGGCCAGAACTACCTCACGGCCGCAACAGAATGGGATCATTTCAGCGAATGGGAGCGCAAGAGACGCATCCAATGTACGCTGGGGTTCGCCGCCGTTTTTTCCGTAATCATCTCCGTCTGCGGGCTCGCGGCTTATCTCACTTTGCGTTACGTTTTCTTTCTCCCTCGGGCAGGAGTCATTGTCGGCGCGCTGATTGCCGCCTTCCCGTTCTTGTTCATGGTTGTGCCATTCTCGTTGGGCGTCGCTTCATCGATGTGGCGAACCAGAGTTGGTACGCGCACCGTCTCCGCGCAAGATTAGCAGGTCCGCGAGCGATCAGGAACGCTAAGGCAAGTCGTCTACGACGGAGATCGGCTACAGGAACAAAACATGATGCTGATGCGAGCACGGCTGCGGCTTCGCGGTCGCAGGCTCGTCCGCGCTGAGAACCGGTTCCACATCGGGTCCGCTGATCACGGACACGCTAGCCAAATCATCCAGCAATTCTGGCCCGTAAGCCGCCAGCGCCGGCAATGACGAAAGCATGCGTTCCTGCAAATCGCGATGCGGATAAAGCGCATCCACCAGAATCCGCTCATGCCGATCCAAAATACCCGTGCGGAAATTCTCCGCGCGCCCCGCCTTCCCTTTCAACCTCAAGAACTGATGCAGGATTTTCTTCTCGACCGAATCGAGGGCGCCGGTCAACGTGCGGTCCAGATGAGCGAGCGGCTTGCGATAGGCCTGCAACAGCCGCCGCAGCGCCTTTTCATCCGCCGCAAAACGTCCGGCCAGCGCGCGCGGCAACGATTTCATTTCCATTCGTCCGCGCAAGTGCTGCCTCCCGCGCATCACATCGCGAAAATCCAGCCCGTATTTTCGCAAGAGCCGCGCGAGCGGCGGCTCGACCAAAGTAAAGCTCGCCCGCGGCAAAATCGCCGGCATGCGCCCCAGCAAATGCTTGTAAACTACCTGCACCTGCGCCATATAAGCAATTTCCGCCGGCCCGCCGATGTAGGCAACGGTCGGCAGCAGCGTATCCTGCACCACCGGCCGCAGCAACACGTTGGGCGTAAAGGCTTCTGGCGTTTTTTCAATCGCCGCGCGCAGCTCCTCCAGCGAAAAGCTGGCCTCACCGGCGTGGAATTTCTCGCCGCGCCGCCGCAGCGGCTGGCGCACGCCATCCACATTGTAAAAAAGCAGCGTGGATTCGCGCGTCACCTTCACCTGCGCGTGAAAGCCTCCGCGTTCCAGCTCTTTCGACCGCGCCAGCAACGCGTCCCCCAGCGGCTCGGCATCATCGAGCGCCCGCCGGTAGATCCCGCTCGCGAAATGGTGCAGCCGCGAATCCAGCGGATCGAGAAAAATGATTCCTCGACCTGTGACCAACCGCGTCATTAATTTCCCGAAAGCGGAGCCGTACGTATCTCCCGGCGTGTAAGATTCCCGCAGCGCCCGCCCCACTTCCGCGGCATACGGACCTTCCAGCGTATCCATCGCCGTGACGACCGACGCGGTGATCGGCGCACCCAGTGCAATTTCTCCCACCCGGTGTCCTTCGTCCTCCGGGTTACCGGGCAAAATAAATTCCGCCAATCCCGTGCGCGTGGTCCAGGAAGCGTGATTGATCTCCGCGAGGTCGTGATCTTCCGTCGCCAGCCAAAAAACCGGCACCGCATCCACACCGCGCCGCGTCAGCTCCTCGGCGCAAGCCGCCGCCGTGATCGCTTTATACAAGCTGTAAGCGGGGCCGGTGAAAAGTCCCACCTGCTGCCCGCTAACGATCGCCACCGCGCCATTCGCCAGTCGTTCCAGATTGCGGGCGAGCGCTGCGTCCAATGTAGCCGCCCCACCAAAGTTCAGATTTTGCTCGCGTAGCACTTCCACAACACCCGCACGCACCGATGAATCGATCTCTACTTCCTTCGCCGCAGCGACCACGCCTCCAATCGAAGGCGAATGCCCGTAATACTTCGCCACGCGGCCAAAGTCCTCCAGGAACGTAGAGAATATTTTAGAGGTCTGGGGAATATCGCGGAAGGAAAGACAGAGAGACTCCATCGAGGGATTCATGATACACGCGGCCCTGAGAAGCAGCAATCAACGGAGGACGCAGAATCAGGAAAGCAAGCAACGCTGAACGCGGCCGGACAGCGGCTACAGCGCGAAACGAAGCGCCAATTTGGCCGCACCACCGCGCTTGAACCGCGTGCATTCGGGCAAATCGTGTGAATGACGTCCTCCCAGCGCGCCCCAAGCGACCGCAAATCACTGCTATGAATGATGCGCTGGCTGGGAGATAAGATTCGCCAACATCTGGTCGATTTCCGCCTTGCCCTGCTCGCTCACGCCTTGCAGGGGAAGGCGCGGCAGGCCGCCGTAGAAACCCATGCGATCCTGCGCGTATTTCAGCCCGCCGATGCCGTAATCCATCAGCAACATTTTCGCCGGCGGCACCAATTTTTGCGCGAGAGTCTGAGCTTTCGTGCGATCACCCGCGCTGGCCGCTTCGTAAATCTCGGCGCACAGATCCGGGAACACGTCCGCCAGCCCCAGAATCGCGCCTACAGCGCCCAATTCGAGCGCTTCGTAGAGCGTCGCAGCGGAGCCGGTCAGCGTTTGAAATTCTCTGGGTGCCGCGGCGATGATCGCGGCGATGCCCTTCATATCCCCGGAGCTATCTTTCATGCCAACGATGTTGGGATGCTTTGCCACGCGCGCGATGAGCGAAGCCTCCACGGTGACGTGCGTGAAAACCGGCACCGAATACACCATCACCGGAATCCGCGCGTTATCCGCCACGCGCAAATAATGCTCGGCCAGCATGTGATCGTTGATCGAAGGCTTGTAGAAACTCGGCGTGCGCACCAGCGCCACTGAATACCCGATGCGCGCAGCGCGATTGGTGTGCTCGATGGTTTCCGATGTGGATTCCGCGCCGGTCCCAGCAATCAGAATTTTGCTAGGTGCGGTCGCATCGCGCACCGCTTCCCAGAGTTTGTAAACCTCTTCCCACAGCAGCAGCACCGATTCGCTGGTTGAGCCATTCGGCACGTAGCCGGCAAGCTTGGTCTTGTTGTAAAGCGCCACATTGTTGCGGACCTGGCCGAGCGCGACGTTGCCCTCGGCGTCAAACGGCGTGGTAAGCGGTGCGAAGATTCCGTGAAGTTTCATGGCGGTCATTTTATATCAAAGACCAGCGCGGCCAAAAGGAAACGCACGGCGGCTTATTTCTCCGCAGGCGCCGAAGCCGCCGAAGTCCGCCGATGCAAATCCTGCAACGCCGCCACATCCGCCCCGTGCCCCGCCATGGCCCGCATCCCCCGCGCTGCCGCACTGGCCGCCGAGAGAGTCGTAATGCACGGAATGTTGTAACGAATCGCCGCGCGCCGAATGGATTTCTCGTCGTAAAAAGATTCGCGTCCCAAGGGCGTGTTAATCACCAAATCCACTTTCGCCGTCTTGATCAAATCCACAATGTTCGGCCGCCCCTCATTCACCTTGTACACCGATTCCACTTCGATCCCCGCGCTGGCGAGCGCCGCCGCAGTCCCGCGCGTAGCCACCACCTTCAATCCCGCCGCCAGCAAATCCTGCACTACGAATGCGACGTGCCGCTTGTCATGATCGTTCACGCTAAGAAACACAGTCCCCGCACGCGGCAAACGCTGCCCGGCAGCAAGCTGCGCTTTAGCAAAGGCCAAGCCAAAAGTTGAGGAAATTCCCATGACCTCGCCGGTCGAGCGCATCTCCGGCCCCAGGATCGTGTCCACACCGCGAAACTTGTTGAACGGAAACACCGGAGACTTCACCGCATAAAAATTCCGCACCGCCAATTCCTTGATGCCGTTGGTTTCAGTGTAAGGCAAATGCAAATCGCGCAGCTTGCGACCAGTCATCAAACGCGCCGCCACTTTTGCCAGCGGCACGCCCGTCGCCTTACTCACGTAAGGAATCGTCCGCGAAGCGCGCGGATTCACTTCCAGCACGTACACCGTGTCGCGCTGAATCGCATACTGCACATTCATCAGCCCCACTACTTTCAGCGCTCGCGCCAGCCGCGAAGTGTAATCGCGTATGCGCTCCAGCACCGAAGGTTTCAGCGTCACCGACGGCAGCACGCATGAAGAATCGCCGGAGTGAATCCCGGCCTCTTCGATGTGCTCCATAATCCCCGCGATCAACACGTCTTCGCCGTCGGCGAGCGCGTCCACGTCTACTTCCGTCGCGTCCTCCAGAAATTGGTCAATCAAAATCGGCCGCTTCGGATCGGTGCCAGAACCAATCAGCGCGGCTTGCGCCACATATTCTTCGACGGTCTTCAAATCGTAAGCGATCACCATCGCGCGCCCGCCCAACACGTAGCTCGGGCGCACCAGCACCGGCAAACCAATTTCGCCAGCGAGCTTCACCGCTTCCTGCGGCGCCAAAGCCGTGCCGTTGCGCGGCTGCGGGATGCGCAACTCGTCGAGCAAGCCGCCGAAGCGCCGCCGATCTTCTGCGAGATCAATTGATTCGGGCGCAGTGCCGATAATCTTCGCGCCGTTCTGCTTCAACTCGAGCGCCAAGTTCAGCGGCGTCTGCCCGCCGAATTGCACGATCACGCCTTGCGGTTTCTCGCGGTCCAGAATCGCCAGCACGTCTTCGAGCGTCAGCGGCTCAAAATAAAGCCGGTCGGAAGTGTCGTAATCCGTGGAAACAGTTTCCGGGTTGCAATTCACCATCACCGTTTCGTAGCCATCTTCTTTCAACGCAAACGCCGCGTGGCAGCAGCAATAATCAAATTCGATTCCCTGCCCGATGCGGTTCGGCCCGCTGCCCAGAATCACTACTTTCGACCGCTCCACCGCGCCCGATTCGTCTTCCTCTTCGTATGTGGAATAAAGATACGGCGTGAAGGATTCGAATTCCGCCGCGCAAGTGTCCACGCGTTTGAAAACGGGCTGCACACCCAGCTCTTTGCGCCGCGCGCGCACGCTCGCCGCTTTCACTCCCCAGAGTTTCGCGATTTCTTCGTCGCTAGCGCCCGAGCGCTTCGATTCGAGCAACAATTCCGGCGAACATTTTCCCAGTGTCGTCGCGGCCACGCGCTTATCGACCGCCAGCATTTCCTGCAGCTGACGGATGAACCACGGATCAATCTTGGTGAGGTCGCATACCTCTTCGCTGGACATGCCGCGTTCCAGCGCCTCAAAAAGCCAGTGCAAACGGTCCGGCCCCGGCACATGCAATTTCTCGCGTAGCAGCACGGTCGTTACTTCCGCCGGAGGGCGCCACGCCGAACTCGGCTCGAGCGACCGAATCGCCTTGCACAACGCTTCCTGAAAATTGCGCCCGATGGCCATAACTTCGCCCACCGATTTCATCTGCGTTGTGAGCGTGGTGTCTGCACCAGGAAATTTCTCGAATTGCCACTTCGGAATTTTTGCCACCACGTAATCAATGCTCGGCTCAAACGAGCACGGAGTTTTCTTGGTGATGTCGTTGGGAATTTCGTCGAGCGTCATGCCCACAGCCAGCTTCGCCGCAATTTTGGCGATGGGAAAACCGGTGGCCTTGCTCGCGAGCGCCGAGCTGCGCGAAACGCGCGGATTCATTTCGATCACGGTCATCCGCCCGGTCGCCGGATCCACCGCGAATTGTATGTTAGACCCACCCGTCTCCACCCCCACCGCGCGAATAATCGCGGCAGCAGCGTCGCGCATCCGCTGATATTCCTTGTCGGTCAGCGTCTGCGCCGGCGCCACGGTGATGGAATCGCCGGTGTGAATGCCCATGGGGTCGAAATTTTCGATCGAGCAAATCACCACGAAGTTGTCGCGGTGGTCGCGCATCACTTCCAGCTCGAATTCTTTCCAGCCCAGCACGGATTCTTCGATCAGCGCCTGATGCACCGGACTCGCGTCCAGAGCCCGCGCGATCAAATCCGCAAATTCTTCGTGGTTGTAAGCAATCGAGCCGCCGGTGCCGCCCAACGTGAACGACGGACGAATCACCACGGGATACCCGAGTTCGTCGGCAAGCCGAATCGCCTCCGGCACACTGGTCACGACTTCCGATGCTGGAACCTCGAGCCCAATCTTGCGGCAAACTTCCTTGAACAGCAGGCGATCCTCGGCAATTTTAATCGCGGCAAGCGACGCGCCGATCAGCTCCACACTATATTTTGCCAGGATGCCGGATTCGGCCAGCTCCACGGCAAGATTCAACCCAGTCTGCCCGCCCACGGTCGGCAGCAACGCGTCCGGCCGCTCCGCCGCAATAATCGCTTCCAGATATTCCTTCGCAAGCGGCTCAATGTAGGTGCGATCCGCAATTTCCGGGTCCGTCATGATCGTCGCCGGATTCGAATTCACCAGCACCACCTCGTACCCCTCCGCGCGCAAAGCTTTGCAAGCCTGCGTCCCCGAATAATCAAACTCGCAAGCCTGCCCAATAATGATCGGCCCCGAGCCGATGATCATGATCTTCTTGATGTCAGTCCGTTTCGGCATCCGCCTCGCAAACTCCGCTGTCGCTCGGTCGCCTCGCTACCCGCGACAAATTCACGATAGGCCGCGATTTCTCATCCTGCGAAAACAAAATGACTGTCATCCCGCAGGCCGCTTTTTGGCCGGAGGGATCTGCTTATTCCCTGGCTAAGCCGCAAGCCATTCCTCCGCCAAGTCTCTCCATGCGGGATTCTCAGCCTCCATCCATTTCGACCTCAATTCCCGGCGCCAAGACTTAATCTGCTTCTTGCGACCGATCGCCTCACACACGTCGCGGAACGATGCAACTTGAACCAAACGCTGAATTCTGTAGCGCGACGTGAAGCCCGGAACGCGCCCCTCCCGGTGTTCGCAAATCCACCGCATCCGGCCAGTGGTCATGCCGGTGTAAAGATTGCGCGGCCGACTCGCCAAGATATACTCAAAGTAGCGTCGATCCACTGCAACACCTCGAAACCAGATTCACAATCGTGAAAGCAGATCCCTCGCTACGTCCCGCGCCCGCCAAACTGCGGCGGTAAAGAAAAAGCGCGGGACTACGTTCGGGATGACAAATGGAGCGCTGGTTGCCCGCTCTACAACGCTGCGCCATCCCTCCAACCGATAAAGCTCCGGCGCTCCCGCCAGGCCGTCGTCACAATTTTTACCGTCGCGCCCCATCCATCATCGTCACAAAATCATCGAACAAATAGCGCGCGTCGTGCGGTCCTGGCGACGCCTCCGGATGATATTGCACGCTGAAGAGCGGCAACGAGCGATGCCGCATGCCCTCATTGGTGTGATCGTTCAAATTCACGTGCGTGATTTCCACGTCGCTCGCGGGCAACGAATCCGGGTCCACGCAAAACCCGTGATTCTGCGCGGTGATTTCGACTTTCTCCGTACGCAAATTCTTCACCGGATGATTCGAGCCGTGATGCCCAAATTTTAATTTGAACGTACGACCGCCGAGCGCCAGGCCACACAACTGATGTCCCAGGCAAATCCCGAAGATCGGCACACGCCCCAGCAGCTTGCGGATATTCTCCACCGCATAGTCGACCGGCTCAGGATCGCCCGGCCCGTTCGACAGAAACACGCCATCCGGTTTCAGCGCCAGCACATCCGCAGCGGAAGTACGCGCCGGAACCACGGTAACTTCGCAACCGTGATCCACCAGCAGGCGCAAAATATTCTGCTTGATTCCGAAATCATAAGCGACCACGCGGTGCTGCGACTTGGCATGCGAATCAGCAACCGCCTTAGCGGGCGCACCACTCGCGAGAGCTCCTGCCCCAGCGCCAGCACCAGAAGCAACTGGCGCCGCCAAATCGATCGAACCTTGCGTCCACCCATAAGACTTCGCGCAGGTAACTCGCCCCGCGAGTTCCAAGCCCGCCATCGTCGGCAAAGCGCGGGCCTCCGCCACCAATCTCTGCGCCGGGCTCCCATCCGTAGAAACCACTCCGCGCAGCGCTCCCACGTCCCTCAAATGCCGCACCAGCGCCCGCGTGTCTAAATCCCAAATCACTGGCACGCCATAACGCTCCAAATATTGCTGCGCCGATTCGCTCGAGCGCCAGTTCGAAGCCAAAGGAGAAAATTCGCGCACGATCAGCGCTTCAATATACGGGCGAGCGGATTCTTCGTCTTCCAGATTCGCGCCCACATTTCCAATGTGCGGATACGTGAGGCACACGATCTGCCCGGAATAACTGGGGTCGGTGAAAACTTCCTGGTAGCCAGTGAGAGAGGTATTAAAAACGACTTCGCCGCCCCGCCGGGTGCGCGCACCCGCGGCACGGCCGCTAAATGTTCGTCCGTCTTCCAGCGCGAGGGTCGCGCGCGTTGCGGGCTGCTCCGTCAGTGTATCCTCCAGAATATTTCATCGCGATGCCGCGTTCACCGTGTACGAAGAAGAGAGCGAGCCGAAATGATCCACCGGCCAGTACGCGAATACTGCCTTGCCGTAAATGTAGGGCCGGCTGACGGGCCCGAACACGCGCGAATCGTTCGAGCTGTCGCGGTGATCCCCCATCACAAAAAAATTCCCTTCCGGAATCTGCACCGGACCGTAGCTCGAACCATCCAGATAGCTCGGCGGAACGTACGGCTCCACCAGCTCCTTGCCGTTCACATATAGATGACTGGCGCGCAACTCTACCGTTTCGCCCGGCAGCCCGATCACGCGCTTGATGAACGACTTCGAATGGTCCAGAGGATACCAGAAAACCACCACATCGCCGCGTTCGATCGGTTCAAACCGATACACAAATTTGTTGATGAAGATCCGCTCCTGATCGCTCAGCAGCGGCGCCATGCTGGTGCCTTCCACTTTTACGGGTTGATACAAAAAGATGATGATGACCAGCGCGAGGCCCAGCGCCACGGCCAGATCGCGCGTCCAACTGCGCAATTCGTGCCGCAAACGCGGCAACGTCGAGTTGTTCTGCGGTTCTTGCGGCTCGGGCTGAGTGTATTCCGTCATTCCGCTCTCAAATATTTATAACACGGCAAGATAGCGCGCGCCAAGCCCGCGCCGTTTGCGTAGTTACGATGCGATGCGCGCGCCATCGGTTGCAGAATCAACGCCAAACTCACCACCGACGAACCTAGACAAGCTCAACCGCCCGAACGATTTTAACTTTGCTCAGCTTTCTGACGATGCGACGAGCATCGTCATCCTGAGGACGGCGTCTTCGCCTCAAGCCGCCCCCGCCGCACGCGGGGATCTCTCCCCTGTTTTTCCGATTTTCCTCCGCCTATCCTGCGTCTCCTCGGTGTTAAATCTTTCGCATTTCGCTGTGTCACTGTGCCTCTGTTGCAATCCCGCCGTTGCCTTGCTCTGCGCACTCTGCTGCTCTGCCGTTCGCCTTTCCGCTACGCATCCAAAGCAAAATGCAAAATCGCCAGCGAAGCCAGCACCGCCGTCTCCGTCCGCAAAATCATCTCGCCCAAGGACGCTTCCATGAATCCCGCTGCACGTGCCGCTGCGAGCTCCGAATCCGTCCACCCGCCCTCCGGCCCAATCGAAATTTCAGCGGATGTAGCGTTCACATCCCGCAACACATCATGAATCGCCGGCGCGTCGCTGCGTTCCGAAAGCAAAATCTTGCACTCCGCGCGAGACCCCTGGTAAGCCTTGTCTAGCGCAACAGCCGCCGCAATCCTGGGCGGCCGCAAACGCCGCGACTGCTGCGCCGATTCCAACACAATCCTCTCCCACCGCGCATGTCGCTTCGTCGCTGCAGCAACCAACACTTTGTCGGTCCGCGCTGCAATCAGCGGAGTGATTTCGTTCACGCCCAGCTCGGTTGCCTTCTCCAGACACCACTCGAACCGATCGAACTTCACCAGCGCAATCAGCAAATGCAGATGCAACGCCGGCTCGCGCGCTTCGATCGGTTCAAGCAACGAAAATTCCACGCGATTGTCACCCCGCTTCAGCAACCCGACGCGTTCGACGCGTGCCAGCCACACCCGTTCCCCATCGCTCAATTCGTAAAGCTGCCCCGGCTCAGCCCGCAGCACGCGCCCCAAATGCTCAGCAGTGTCGCCGCGCACAATCGCACTGGCACCCTCGAATCGATCAACGAAAAATCGGCGTCGCACGGTTGGATTCTAACCCGCCGCTGCGCGGAAAGCTAAGCGGCGAAAACGAACAAGTAGAACTCTCGGATGCTTTTAGCCCACCATTCTCTAATGAAGCCCAAGCAAGTTTGGATGTCTTGCCCGAAGGAGCGGACCTGCACAGTCACGTTCATTGAGGGAACGAAGCGCGTTTTCATCCAACGCACGTGATGGAAACCGCCGATGGAGACACAACAATCTGGAATGGCCTTCAATCAGTGGAAGGTTACAAACGGTCTGAATTCAAAAACATCGAGTAAAAGTGCGAACTCTCGCGAGCGGACGAAGACCCGCTCTTTGGATCAACCAAAAATATCCTTCACTTTATCGAAGAACGTCGAATTGCGCTCCGCCGCCTTGTTCTCCACTTTCAGCGTCTGCCCCAGCTGCTCCAGCAGCCGCCGCTGGTCGCGCGACACTTTCGCCGGAATCACCACGCGGATGCTGATGTACAAATCGCCGCGCCCGCCGTGCGGATTGGGCAAGCCCTTGCCCTTTTTGCGGAAAATCTGACCGGACTGCGTGCCCTCCGGAATTTCCAGTTCTTCTTCGCCCTTCAGCGTCTGCACTTTGATCTTGTCGCCCAGCGCCGCCTGCGAAAAACTGATGGGAATTTCGCAGATCAGATCGGAACCGCGCCGCTCGAAGAACGCGTGCTCCTTCACTTCCAGAAAAATGTAGAGGTCGCCCGGCCCGCCACCGTTCGTTCCCGGCTCGCCCTGGCCCGTCATGCGGAGACGCGTGCCGGAATCCACTCCCGCCGGAATGCCCACTTCCAGGGTGCGTTCGCGCTCGATGCGCCCCACGCCGCGGCAACTGGCGCACGCGTCCTTGATCGTCTGCCCCGCACCCTGGCACGCCGGGCAAGTGCGCGTGATGGAAAAAAATCCCTGCGAGTAGGCCAGCTGGCCGCGCCCGGCGCACGTCGTGCAAGTGGACATGCCCGTACCCGGTTTCGCGCCCGTGCCCTTGCAGGCTTCGCACAGCTCGTGCCGCGTCAGTTGAATCTTGCTGGTGATGCCCGCCGCGGCTTCTTCGAAGCTGAGCGACATGTCGTAACGCAAATCCGCGCCGCGCTGCCCGCGCGCCCCGCCGCGTCCGCCGCGCCGACGCGCGCCGCCGAGCACCTCATCGAACCCGAAAAGATCGCCGAGAATATCCTGAAATTCCTCGAAGATCGTGGAATTGAAGCCGGAATCGAATCCGCGATTGCCCAGCCCAGCCGCTCCGTAGCGGTCGTACACCGAGCGCTTCTGCTCGTCGGAAAGTACGGCATAGGCTTCGGAAGCCGCGCGAAAATTGTGCTCGGCCTCTTCTTTTTTTTCAGGATTGCGGTCGGGATGCCACTTGAGAGCCGCTTTACGGTATGCGGATTTGATCTGCTCGGGCGTAGCATCGCGCGCCACACCCAAAACCTCGTAAAAATCATTGCCGTTGCTGGCCGCCATCGTTCTTATGTCTCCGGGTAATTAAAATTGATGTACTGCGAGAATCGCTACTGGCATTCCGCTCACGCCGCACGGCTTGCGCCACGCGCGCCTCTTAGTTCGAAGGCGCCGTCGCCACACGCACCATCGCCGGCCGCAGCACGCGATCGTGAAACAGATATCCCGTCTGCATCTCCCCAATGACCGTGCCCTCCGGCTTGTCCGCCGTCGGCACATTTTCAATCGCGTGATGCAAATGCGGATCGAACGGCTTCCCCACGGCTTCGATCGGCTGCAGGCCCTGCTTCGCCAGCGCATTCCACAACTGCGCGCGAATCATTTCGAATCCTTTGCGGTATTCAGGACTGGCCCCACCTGATTGGCCCGACAGCGCCAGGTCGAAAGCATCCAACACAGGCAGCACCTGCTCGATCAGCTGCTCCGCGCCGCGATGCCGCTCCTGCTGCCGTTCCCGTTCGACGCGCTTGCGGTAATTCTCAAAATCCGCCTGCCGCCGCACCAACGTATTCTGCAAATCCTGTTTTTCGGAGACGAGCTTCTCAACCTGGTCGGCAGCCGATCCGTCGCCCGCAGCTAAAGAATCCGGCGCAGCCTGATTCGCCGTGGGATCCTCGGCCGCGCCAGCCGCAGCCGCGAAACCCTTCTCCGAAAAATCTCTGTCTTTATTCTGTTTTTGTGATGCCAAAGAAATTAGCCCCCCTCTTGCTCTTCAGAAAAAAATTGCGCCATGAACGCCACGGCAGTAATCACCCGTTCGTAATGCATGCGCATCGGCGCCAGGATTCCCAGCGTTCCCTGCACCTGGTCTTTAGATGAATACGACGCCGAAACGATGGCAAGATGTTTTCCCGCATTCGAAATCTTATCCAGGCCCAGCTCCACGTGCACCGGCTCCGGCGATTCGATGCAGCCGCTCAGCAACGCGATCAAGCGGTCCTTCTCTTCAATCGCCTCGAGCAATTCGCGCAATTGCTCCGGATTGGTAAAATCCGGCGAAGAAGCGATCTGCGCCGCGCCATCCACATAGATTTTGCGGTCAGCCACATCACCCAGCACGCTCGGATCGCACAGGATCAGCGCGGTGCCCGCCAGTTGCCCGTACTGCTCGCGGTCCTCTTCCAACTGCTTGCGCAAATCGGCGCGCATCGCCTCCAGCGTCCAGCCGATGTAATGCCGGTTCAAATATTCCGACGTGCGATCCAAATCCTCTTGCAGAAATGGCTTCTCCGGCCGAATCAATTTGTCGCGCGTCACTCCGCCACCGGAAATCAAAATCACCAGCACGCGCCCGTCCGGCAAAAGCAGAAAACGCAAATGCTCCACGACGCTGCGCGCCAGCGGTGGCGCAATGAAAATTCCCAGCCCGCGCGAAACCGCAGCCAGCACATGGCTGGCGCGCTCCATTACCGCCTCCGGAGTTTGCGCCGCCGCAAGCTCGCGGCGAATCCACAGCAGGTCGGCGGGGCTGGCCGTCGCCTGCGCCGCAACCTGCTCCACAAAAAAGCGATATGCCGCCGCTGTCGGAACGCGACCGGCAGAAGTGTGCGGCTGGAACAGCAGACCAGCGTCCTCCAGGTCCGCCATCACATTGCGTACCGTAGCCGAACTGAGCGGCTCGATATGCCGGTGCACAATGCTGCGCGAAGAGACTGGCTCGCCCGTCTCGATATACGCGCGCACCACGTCCGTCAAAATCTGCTGGTGGCGTTTCTGTTGTAAAACCGTTGGACTCATGCGTTTCCACCGAAACGAAGCCGGCGACCATGATTACAGCTGCCCCGCGACACTACCATCCTCATTTTAGTGTAGACGCTGCGCCGCAAGGCGTCAACTTGACCCCAAAACGGAGTCGCGCAATACGCACGTCCATAAACACAAATGCCATTGCCAGAAAGGAAACTTGCGCGCCCTTAGCCTCGTATCATATTGTGTACGGGCCGTTGCCCCTGGCGAACACCCCTCAGAGCGTACTTCGTGTGGGAGGATGGATGAGATTGACGAAAGTGTTTGTACTCGCCGCAAGCGTAGCCATCTGCAGCGGCCCAGTTTTTTCTCAAGCCCCCGCGCCCACCCAGGAAGCAAAGCCCACAGCCGCATCAGCCGACACGGCAGCCAAACCGCTCTCGACCCGCATCGTCGCCTACCAGATCGAAGCCAAGCTCGACCCCACCAAGCACACCATCGCAGCAAACGAGACTCTCACTTATAAAAACTTGACCGGCCAACCGCAGCAAACTTTCCCCTTCCATCTCTACCTGAACGCCTTCCAACCGCAATCCACTTTCATGACCGAAGTCCGCCTGGCCGGCACGCGCGGCAATGGCCCGGATTCCGAGTGGGATCCCAAACATTTCGGCTCGATCACTGTGGACAAACTCGAAGTCGAAGGCGCCGGCGATCTAACCAGCAAAATGGAATTCATCCATCCCGACGATAACAACACGGAAGACCGCACGGTATTCCAACTCACGCTGCCGAAACCAATCGCCCCCGGCGCCTCCGTAGAATTCCACATCGCCTTCCACGATGTGCTGCCGAAAGTCGTCGAGCGCACCGGCTACGCCCACGATTTCGATATGGTCGGGCAGTGGTTCCCCAAAGTCGGCGTGTGGTGGAAGAATGCCTGGAACTGCCATCAATTCCACGCCACCACAGAATTTTTCGCGGACTTCGGCACCTTCGACGTGAAAATCACCGTCCCGCAAAACGAAATCGTCGGCGCGGGCGGCGATCTGGTCTCCAGCGCAAATAATTCCGACGGCACGAAAACGCTCGCCTATCATTCCGAGGACGTCCACGATTTTTCCTGGACCGCCAGCCCCAGCTTCACCGTCGTCGAAGACTCCTGGACCGGCAGCCAAGGCCCCGTAAAGATTCACCTGCTGATGTCGCCCGGGCACATGGGGTCGGCTCAGCGATACATTGATGCGGAGAAAGGCACGCTGCGCCTTTTCGATCAATGGTATGGCCCTTATCCCTACGACCGCATCACGATGGTTGACCCGCCGCACGGCGGCACCGACGCTGGCGGCATGGAATATCCGACGCTAATCACACTAGGAACCTCGGCGCACATGCCTCAAGGCGTACTGGCGCCCGAAATTGTCACCGAACACGAGTTCGGCCACCAGTATTGGTACGGCATGGTCGCCACCAACGAATTCGAGGAAGCGTGGCTCGACGAAGGCATCAACAGTTACACCGAAGTAAAAGTGATGGACGAGCTGTACGGCAAGAATACTTCGGCGGTGAATTATCCGTTCGTGCAGATGAGCGAAACAGGCTTGCAGCAGTCCGGCTATTTTTCGGATCCAGACAAGGACCCCGTCGCCAGCTTCGCCTGGAAATTCATCAATAGCGATTCCTACGCTGACATCACCTATGGCAAGACCGCCCTCGTGCTGCTCACACTGGAAAAAGTGATCGGTGAAGACACTTTGCGCCAGGCCCTGCACACCTATTTCATGCGTTACCGTTTCACGCATCCCACCGGCGAAGATTTCCTGAAAACGATCGGGGAGGTTTCCGGCAAAGACCTGCGCTGGTATTTCAATCAAGCAATCTACGGCACCCAAGTGCTGGATTATTCGCTCGCCGATGCGCACTCCGATCCGTTGAAGTGGTGGGACGGTCCGGCGCACGCCACCCAGAAAAACGACAAGGACGAAGTGTATCGCACCTACATCACCGTGGTTCGCAAGGGCGATTTCATTTTTCCAGTGGACGTGGATATTAAATTCGACGATGGTTCGACCGCCGTCGAGCGCTGGGACGGCCAGGATCGCTGGGTGCGCTACCGGTACGATCGCAAAGCCAAAATCCAGTCCGCGCAGATTGACGCGCACAATCAGATCTTCCTGGATCGCGACCCTTTCAATAACAGTTTCACGGAAGAACCGGATCCGCGCGCGGCTCACAAGCTGAGAACCGTCTGGGTCTTCGCCAGCGAATGGCTATCCCAGTTGCTGGCCTGGCTCACCTAACGGCATCGAAGGAGCAACGCGAATGGCTGCAGCGAATCGAGCGACATTTTTTTCAGGCGCCGGGCTGGTGTGGCAATGGCAACGCCTGGTCTGGTGGATTTTCATTGTGTGCCTGATTTTCGGATTTTTCTCGACGCACGGAATGACGGAGCGCGCGAATTTGTTGCTCGATCACAGCGTCGCCGCGCAGCGTCTGGTAAACGGTTTCGACTTCTCGGCAATCATCATGCTCCAACAATTGCGGGATTCGCCTCTGGAAATTCACGGCCCCCCTATCTTTCATTTCTCAGCGCTCTTCGTGGTCTTCATGCTGTTTGCGACGGGCGGCATTCTCGCCGCCTACGTGCTCGACGAAAAACCCACCACCACGGCTTTCTTCGAAGCCGCCGGCCACCACTTCTGGCGTTTTTTCCGCCTGACGATTTATCTCGCCATCGTGCTGCTGCCCATCGCGGGGCTCGCCGCCCTCACCAGCTCGATGCACACGCGCATTGAGGAGCTATCCATTTCTCCCTACCCTGGCGATCATTTTGTCGAAGCGGCTGCTGTCGTAATCCTGCTGCTCTTGATTATCGTGCGCGTGTGGTTTGACATGGCCCAGGTCATCGCTGTCGCCGACGACGAAAAGAAAATGCATCGCGCCCTCCGCCGCGCGTTCGGATTGCTGCGCCGCAATTTTTTCTCAGTCTTCTGGCTTTACCTGCGCGTCAGCATCATCACGTGGGTGCTATTCGCTTTCGGGCTATACATCTGGATGTTCCGCCTGGGCCCGCAAGCGAACGTCGCCGCATTTCTGGTCAGCCAGCTGATGATTCTGATTTGGCTCGGCACGCGCCTCTGGCAACGAGCCAGCGAAGCAATCTGGTATCGCAATTACCAGGCGAATCGGGTCCCGGAAGCGGCGTGGACTCCGCCGCCAGCCCCAATGTACATGCCAGTCGCGGCCGAGCCGCAGGCGTAACCCGGCGGTTTTGCCTTTGTAGCGGCCAGCTTTAGCCGGGAGCCGTTGACTTTGCTTTCGCATTTGTAGCGGCCGGTCGGCCTACCCATGGGCGGGCGTCTGGCGGTTCTTCGCCGTTGCATCACATCCAACAGTTCGCGGAAACTCACAACGACTGTCATCCCGAGCGGAGTCCCACGCTTTTTCTTGCCCGCCGCATTTTTGCGGGCGCCGGACCCAGAGAGGGATCTGCTTTTCGCTGCAACGCCGCGCGTCGCAACCCTTCTGATTCGCGCTTGCGAAACGCCGACCATCCACGGCGCTACTTCCCACCCATTCGAGTAGTAAACTATCCCCCGCCACCTGGAGGCAGCTTTTGTCCCAGCCACACGCCGAATACTCACAACGCCTCGCAGCTCGCAAGCAAACCGTCGTCGCAAAAGACGCCCTGCACAAACAGATCGGAAATGCGAAGCTCGCAACGGTCATGGTCACGATCGTCCTCCTGTGGCTGTCGGTGAAAGACGAAGCGATTTCCACCTACTGGCTCGCGATTCCGATCGTGATCTACGCGAGCTTGGCCGTAGTGCACGAATTAGCTCTGCGCGCGCTCGCCCACGCCCGCACCGCGGTCGCATTTTTCGCGCGCGGTCTGGCGCGCCTCGAGGACGGCTGGACAGGCACCGGCGCATCCGGTGAGCGCTTCCGCAATCCCAAGCATGTGTACGCAGATGATCTCGACATCTTCGGCACCGGCTGCCTCTTCGAACTTCTCTCGACCGCGCGCCTTCCGATGGGCGAAGAGCGTCTGGCGCAGTGGCTCGGCGCCGCATCACAGGTGCCCGAAATCCGCGAAAGACAAAAAGTAATCGTCGAACTGCGCGACAAACTGGATTTGCGTGAGGAGCTCGCGCTGCTGGGCGAGGACCTGAAAGTCCGCCTCGATCCGCGCTCGCTGGAAAATTGGGCGGAAGCGCCGCCGCTGCTTCCCGCGGGAGCGTGGCGAATTGTCGCCGCGCTGCTGGCGATTTCGGCCGCGGCCACCACGATCTATTTACTGGCCACGCTGCGACTCTGGCCGCTGGCAGTTGTTCTGGCGCTCGAAGTGATCGTCCTGCTCTGGTTGCGCATACGCGCTGAGCAAGTGGTCTCGACTCTCGCGTGCAACGCCGAAGGCCTGGGCCTGTTCGCGGACATTCTGCAGCGGCTCGAACGAGAGCCATTTACCTCGCCCCGTATGCAAGGATTCACGGCGGAGCTTAAGACGGGCCCCCAAGCAGCTTCGCAGTCGGTGCGCCGGCTTGCAAATATCGTTTACTGGATTGACGCGCGCGAAGATTTGCTCGGCCGGCTGCTCGAATTGCCCATGCTCTATACCGTGCAATGCGCCTTTGCGACCGAAGCATGGCGCACGCGTTGCGGCGGCAAACTGCGCGCCTGGGTGGACATCGCGGCGGAAATGGAAGCGCTGCTCTCGCTCGCCGGCTATTCCTACGAGCATCCGGCCGATCCCTTCCCCGAATTCGCGGAAGAAATTCCTAACGCGCCCGCAGTCTTCTGCGGCGAAGAGCTCGGCCATCCCCTGATTCCATCAGCAGAATGCGTGCGCAATAGCGTGCAGCTCGACGCGCAAACCCGTGTACTGCTCGTCAGTGGCTCAAACATGTCCGGAAAAAGCACCTATCTGCGCACGGCGGGAATCAATGCGGTACTCGCGCTGTCCGGCGCGCCGATTCGCGGCAAGTCGCTGCGCATGACGCCCATCCTTCTCGGCACCAGCATTCGCCGCGTAGATTCGCTGCAAGAACACCGCTCGAGTTTCTACACAGAAATCCTGCGCATTCGCGACGTATTCGAGTTGACGGAAAGCTCCGCACGCGTGCTGTTTTTATTCGATGAGCTGCTGGAAGGCACCAACTCCAATGATCGCCGGATTGGCGCGGAAGGTTTGCTGCGTGCGTTGCTGGACCGCGGCGCGCTTGGAATCGTCACCACGCACGACCTCGCCCTAACCGATATCGCACATGTGTTGCCCGGCGCCGTGCGCAACGTACATTTCCAGGATTACGTCGAGGAAGGAAAAATGCGCTTCGATCACAAACTCCGCGATGGTGTGGTAGCCAAAAGCAACGCTCTGGAACTGATGCGCCTGATCGGCCTGAAAGTGTAGTGGATTTGAGATGGTAGGGGCGGGTCTGCGACTCGCCCTGAAACGCCGCGCGCCAAGCAAGCGCTGTCGTCCCGAACGGAGTCCCGCGCTTTTTTCTGACGATGCGACCAGCAGCGTCATCCTGAGGCCGGCGCTTTTGCCTCCAGCCGGCCGTGGGATCTCTCCCGCCGCAGTCTGGCGGGCGCGGGACCGAGAGAGGGATCTGCTTTTCGTCGAACGCTACGTCCTACGCATTATCAATCTGCGCGCGCTGCAACCGATCCGAATAATCAATGTAAACCGTCTTCCACTCCGAATAAAAATCCAGCGCCGCTTCGCCCGATTCGCGATGCCCGTTGCCGGTATTTTTGATCCCGCCAAACGGCAGATGCGTTTCCGCACCAATCGTCGGCGCGTTCACATAAACAATCCCGGTCTGCAAATCGCGTTGCGCGCGGAACGCATTATTCACGTTGCGCGTGTAAATCGCGGCCGACAAGCCGTACTGCACACCGTTCGCAATATCCAGCGCTTCGTCGAAATCCTCAAACGGAATCACCGCCACCACCGGCCCAAAAATTTCTTCCTGCGCGATGCGCATCTTCGGGTCGCAATCGCTGAACACGGTCGGCTCGTGGAACCAGCCGCGTCCCCAGGCTCCGCTCTCCAGCCGATTCCCGCCCGTCGCGAGCTTCGCGGTTTCGTCCTTGCCGATCTGCACGTACTTCATTACCGTTTTCAGTTGTTGCTCGTTGATGCACGGACCCATGTCTGTCGAAGGATCCAGGCCGTCGCCGACTTTCAACGCCTTCACGCGCGCCACAAATTTCTCGACGAATTCGCTGTAAACTTTCTTGTGTACCGCCACGCGGCTCGCCGCCGTGCAACGCTGCCCGCTGGTTCCAAACCCGCCCCACACCGCGCCGTCCACCGCCAGATCCAAATTCGCATCGTCCATCACGATGATGATGTTCTTGCCGCCCATTTCCAGGTGGCACTTCTTGAACGAAGGCGCGCAAGCCTGGCTCACGATGCGCCCCACTTCGGTGGAACCGGTGAAGCTCACCAAGCCGACATCTTTATGGTTGAGAAGTGGCGCACCGGCTTCGGGACCGTCGCCGAACACCACATTCATCACTCCGCGCGGCAACCCGGCCTCGCTCAGCACCTGCATCAAATTGTAGGTGGATAGCGGCGTATCTTCCGCCGGCTTGATCACCACCGTATTTCCCGTCACCAGCGCCGGCATTGCTTTCCACGAAGGGATCGCCATCGGAAAATTCCAAGGACAGATCAGCCCTGCCACTCCCACGGACGTGCGCACGGACATCGCAAATTTGTTCGGCAGTTCCGACGGCGTGGTTTGCCCAAACTGGCGCCTTCCCTCCCCGGCCATCAGGTAGGTCATATCGATCGCTTCCTGCACGTCGCCGCGTGTTTCGGCGAGCACCTTGCCCATCTCGCGCGTCATGTCGCGCGAATAATCTTCCTTGCGCTCGATCAAAATTTCCGCCGCGCGATACAGAATTTCAGCGCGCTTGGGCGCAGGCGTCAGCCGCCACTTGTCGTAGGCGCCCTTCGCGGCGTCAATCGCCAGGTTCACGTCCTCTTCTGTGGAGGCTGGGAACATTCCCACCAGTTCCCCGGTGTTCGCGGGGTTGCGATTCTCGATCGCCTTGCCGCTGCGCGCCTCGATCCACTCACCATTGATGAAGTTCTTGAAAACCTTGGGCCTAGCTGGGGTCGCCATGCGCATTCCTCCCTCATATCAGTCGTCTGCCGCAATTTTTTCGCTATCGCTGTTCGATGCCGCGCTGTCTCCGGAGATTCAGAGTAACAAGCCGGTAAGCGGCGCGTCAACGCGTTGCGATTCTCATGCCTTATCCAATCCGGCCTGCGCGCCTCCGCTTTCCTGGCACAGCCACTCTTGACCGTCCTCTTCACTCACTGATCACTAATCTCCGTTCACCCACCCGACGCTAACTACCACCCCCTCCATGCTTTGCCTCCTCTTCGCCCCAACCGCAACTTTCCACTCGAAGCCGTGTTTCACTATCAGACGCCACCGAGAGGTATTCGGGAGGCGTCGGAAGGCTGCAACTTTTATAAAGGCTTTACGGGCTCAGAAGGGGCCCCAATATGAAACATCTGGTGAAATGTCTCATGGTTTTTGCGGTATGTGGAACGGCCTTGGCCCTCGCGCCGAACGCTAGCGCTCAGCGCTTCGCGGTAGGGGTGGGCGTCGGTCCGGGTTATGTCGGTCCGGCTCCGGTCTGCGCTTACGGTTACTACGGTTATTACCCATACGCCTGCGCGCCTTACGGCTACTACGGTCCTAGCTATTTCTCCGGCGGCCTGTTCATCGGCGCTGGCCCGTGGTTCCACGGCGGTTGGGGCGGACGTGGTTGGGGCGGACGTGGCTTCGACGGTCGCGGCGGCTTTGATGGTCGCGGCGGACGTGGCTTTGAAGGTCGCGGAGCAGTCGGCGGCGGTTTCCGTGGCGGCGCGGTGCGCGGCGGCGGCAACGGTGGCTTCCACGGTAGCGCCGGAGTCCACGGCGGCGGTGGCGGCTTCCACGGTGGTGGCGGCGGTCACGGCGGCGGCCATCGGTAATCCGCTACCGTAACGGTAAGCTTCGTACAGCCTCAAGCACAACACAACGCCCATCCTTCCCAGAGCTCCTCCCGGGAAGGATGGGCTTTTTTTTGCATCTGTCGCCGCGAAGTCTCAGTGGCAACGAGGTTGCCTGTTACGGACGAAATGCCACGAAAATGCGAGGCGCTCGGTGAAAAGCACGTATGCTGGGCGAAGAGTTGCTTGGGCTGCAGCGGGCATTCGAAGATGGCACTCAGTGCGTTGATCGATCGCGTGCTGCACGCGACACCTCAATTTCGGAATTGATTTGAGTATCGAGGAGCAACGGTCATGAGCAAACTTTGGGAGAAAATTTCGACGAAGGGGCAGAACGCGGCGCCCGAAGAGCCGGAAGTGAAGGAAAGCATCGCGCAGCCTGGTGACAAAGTGATGCATCGCGCGTCGGGCACGCACGGCGTGGTGACGGCTGTCGAAACGATTGGCAAAGTGCTGACCCTCTCCGTCGAGTGCGCCGATGGGCGGATGATCCGCGGGCTTGACCGCAAGGAATTCGCGTTTGCGGGTGAGGCGGGATACACGGCGCCCCCTGTGCGGATCGTCGCAGCGCCCGTCGGCCAGGCCGCAGAAGCGATGCCGAAAATTGAAGGGGAGATTTCTACCGAATCTATTTTGGAAAAGCTCAGCTGAGGAAGAACATACTTAATTCGCGCGCGCGGTAGTCACTGAAAATGTCGCGCAAGTTCGACCGGTGCAAAGTCACGATCCGTACCCTCGCGTACGGCGAAGATGCGGCACCCTTGAAAATCAACGGCGTTGGTTCCGTTGACCTGAATAGCTTGGCTATCTGCCCCGGACCCTGTCAGTTTTGACGATAGGCATCGATCGCTTCCGCTGATAGCTTCCCCGTTGCGTCACACCCGCACAATCGTCCGGTACAGGCTTGGAATTATACCCGGAAACGACTTGGTCCTGGCTTCTACCGCTGACGGTGCCTAACGTGGGGTCGCGCCATTGACGAACGGAGCCAACAGAGATGCCGGATCATTGCAAATGGGATAGCGGTTCAATGAGGTCTGTCCGCCCGGCCCTACCAGTACTGATCTTTTTCGCAATGGCCGTGCCGGTCTGGTCGCAGGATGCCTTAGATCGCAAGGTACTGCCTATCCCTGAACCACAATCTCCGGTCATCACTGAACTCGATGCCCGCAACGCCAAGGCGCCGCCGCTTTTCAAAGTCACCGCCCCGAACGGTGCTCCGAATGTTGTTATTGTGCTGCTGGACGACATGGGCTTTGGGCAGTCCAGTGCGTTTGGCGGCCCCATCCACATGCCCACACTCGACATGCTCGCGGCCGGAGGACTGCGCTACAACAACTTTCACACCACAGCGCTTTGTTCGCCGACACGGAACGCACTGCTTACCGGCCGCAATCACCACGTCGCTAACGCGGGCGCCATCACAGAGCTTGCCACCTCCTTCCCCGGCAATACCGGCATTCGTCCGCTTAGCGTGGCCCCGTTGGCCGAAATGCTGCGCCTCAACGGCTACAGTACCGCGGCATTTGGCAAATACCACGAGACACCAGCATGGGAAGTGTCCGTCTCCGGGCCGTTTGACCGGTGGCCAACTCACTCCGGCTTCGACAAGTTCTACGGTTTCATCGGCGGCGAGACCAATCAGTGGGCCCCCGCGATTTTTGACGGCACGACGCGGGTAGAACCGCCACACGACCCGCATTACCACTTCACGGTTGACATGACCAATCAGGCAATCAACTGGATGCAGGCGCAGCATGCTTTGACGCCGGACAAGCCCTTCTTCGTCTACTTCGCGCCTGGCGCGGTTCACGGACCGCACCACGTGTTCAAGGAATACATCGATCGCTACAAAGGCAAGTTCGACCAGGGATGGGACAAGCTGAGCGAGGAGACTTACGCGCGCCAGAAGCAGATGGGCGTCATTCCCGCAAATGCGGATTTGACCCTGCGTCCCAAACAGATTCCCTCCTGGGATTCGCAAACACCGGACGAAAAAAAGCTTGAAACGCGGCAGATGGAAACCTTCGCCGGATTTGGCGAGCACACCGATGAGCAGATCGGACGACTGGTCGACACACTGAATGAAATGGGAGTGATGGACAACACCGTATTCATCTATATCGTCGGCGATAACGGCGCCAGCGCGGAAGGCGGTCCGTCAGGAGCCTACAACGAGGTTATGGCACTTAACGGTATCCTGCAGGATGCAGCGAGCATCCTCCCGCATCTGGACGAGTGGGGCGGCCCGAGTACGTTCCCTCATTATGCGATCGGCTGGGCATGGGCCGGAGACACCCCGTTCCAATGGACCAAGCAGATCGCCTCGCACTACGGCGGAACTACGAACGGAATGGTGATTCATTGGCCGAGGCGCATCAAGGACAAAGGGGAGTTCCGTTCTCAATTCACCTATGTGACCGACATCGCACCGACCGTGCTGGAAGCAGCAGGCCTGCCGTTCCCGAAGAGCGTGAACGGGACGGTGCAGCAGCCGTTTGATGGAACATCAATGATCTACAGCTTCGACAATCCCAAAGCCAAGGAAACCCACACCACGCAGTACTTCGAGATGTTCGGCAACCGGGGCATCTATCACGACGGCTGGATCGCGGCAACGCGCCACTCCATCCCCTGGATCCAGGTGCAAAATCCTCCGCTGACGGAGGACGTATGGGAGCTCTACCACACTGCTGACGATTTCAGCGAAGCCCACGACCTTGCGGCGAAAGATCCAGCCAAGCTGAAAGAAATGCAAGACCTCTTCATGAAGGAGGCGATCCGAAATCACGTCTTGCCCATCGACGACCGCCGGTCGGAGCGGTTCAATCCAGCGCTCGCTGGACGGCCAGACCTCATGGGAAATCGCACGGAGTTGACGGTGTATCCCGGGATGGTGGGCATGATGGAGAACGCCTTCATCAACGTGAAGAATCGTCATTACACCGTCACCGCACCGGTAGAACTCCGCGACGCCAACACCAACGGCGTGATCATCTCGCAAGGTGGCAGGTTCGGTGGCTGGACTCTCTACATGAAAGACGGCAAGGTCCATCACGAATACAACTTCTTCGGGGTGGAGCGAACGAACATCGGCGACACCGCGCCACTTTCTGCCGGTAAGCACGTAATCAAGTACGAGTTCGTCCCCGATGCGGCAAGGCCGGGAACGGGCGGGAAGTGCGCGCTCTTCGTGGACGGGAAACAAGTGGTGCAGGGGCACATTCCGAAGACCGTGCCGTTTATCTTCTCAGGAGACGAAGGAGCGGACGTTGGATTGGACGCCGAAACCGCGGTGTCCGACGACTACAAGGAAGGGGACAACGCGTTTACAGGAACGATCACGAAAGTGACGGTTGACGTGTCGCCGCCTGGTTTGAGCGCGGCAGATCAAAAGGCCGTTGCTGACGCCGAGGATTCCGCTCTGCTGGATGAAGATTGACCCATACACCGTTCACGCTTGACCGAAGGGCGGGTGGTTCACCCTGCCACACTACCAAACGAACGCAGTTGAGTTTACGGGTGCCGGCCCCTTCGCTTGTTGAAGGGGCCGAGTTTAGATGCGGCGTCTCTAGAGCCGTCCCATCGAAGTCTTACTTCGGTTGGCGATTCACGCCGCCGGCCGATCCTTCCCGTTATTGTTTATCCGAACACGCGCATACGAGCTGCCGGATTTACTTTTCACTGACTTACCACTCTGCGTATCTCTACGAATAGCGCGAATCCCCATTGTGTTGCCGTAAGTTGGGGCACTGTCGAAGCCCTCACAAGGACGCAACATTTGGAACGCGGCCCATCCTCAGACCTTCACCCACCCCACGCATGTGCCCGTCCCACCCAGCCCAAATCAATCGCTAGCGAAACATAATCGAAAGCCACTGCAAATGATTGCAAACAAAGAACAGCGACCCAAATCAATCGCTGGTTTTTGCCGTGTTTTTTGCGATTACAACGGCAAAAGCAAAGGCGCCCGGCTGAAGCTGGCCGCTGCCCTTCGAACCGAGACTGCCGGTTCTCAGGATGAATTGCGCGGCAGCGCAATTCACAAATTCAAGTTCAAAGTCAAAGGAAAGAGCACAGGCAGGATTGCCCTCCTGCGGCGGGCAGGCCTACGCAAACTCGGCTACAGCATCCAGCCGCCGGTTACGTTGATTACCTGGCCGGTGATGTAGTCGGCGGTGTCGGAGGCGAAGAATTTTACGGCGGCGGTTACGTCTTCGGAGCTGGGGGGGCGGCCCATGGGGGAGCGGGCGTCGCGGATGCGGCGGGCTTCGTCGGCGGTTAGTTCGCGTTCGTCGATGTTGGAGGGGTTGATTACGTTGACGGTGATGCCAGCTTTGGCTTCTTCGATGGCGAGCGAGCGCGAGAAGGAAACGACCGCGGCTTTAGCGGCGGCGTAGGCTGAGATTGTGCCTTGGCCGAAGGCTCGTTCGGCGCCGACTGCGCCTAGATTGATGATGCGGCCCCAGTGCTGGCGGCGCATGGCGGGGAGGGCGGCCTTGCTGGCGTGGAAGACACTGTAGAGATTGGAGGCGATTACTTTTTGCCATTCGTCGGCGGAGGTGTCGGCGACTAGCTTCCAATTGAATTCACCTACGTTGTTGACAAGGATATCCAGGCGGCCGAAGCGTTCGAGGACGGCGTCTATCAGGAATTGAACTTTTTCCGGGTCGGTGGCGTCGGCTTCTACGGCGAAGCATTCCGCGCCCTGGGCTTGGAGCGTGCGGAGAGTGTTTTGCGCCGCAGTTTTATTTGTGCGGTAGGAGATGGCGATGCGGACGCCTTCTTGAGCTAGTCCTTGGGCGATGCCTTTGCCGATGCCTCGGCTGCCGCCGGTGATTAGTGCGGCGCGATTGCGTAATGGCACGGTGGCTCCTGAGTTTAGAGTGGCGTAAGTATAATGAATTTTTTGGGAATTGTACGGGTGAGTCGGCGAAAAAAGATTGGCTAGAGGGGCACAGAGTCGTAGAGAGAGAGGCGCGCGAGGAGAAAGCCGAAGCGAGATCCTTCATCCGCATCCGCGGGTTCAGGATGACGAACGATGGACTAGCCCATGCGGGCTACTACTACGGTTATGTCGTCGGCTTGTTCGGCTGTGCCGGCCCATTGTTCGGCGGCGGCTATCAGGTTTTCGGCGATTGGTTGGGGATGGAGGCTGCGTTGGCGCAGGACTTCTTCACGCAGGCGATGGACGCCGAATTCTTCGCCGTAGACGTTTTCTGGTTCGGTCAGGCCGTCGCTGAAGGCTACGAAGAGGCTGCCGGGTTCTACTTTGATTGTGCCTTGGGTGAAATTGCAGTCCTCGATCAGGCCTACGACTGTGCCACCCTCGCTGAGTTCCTGCACGCTTGCGCCATTTACGAAAAATGGGGCGAGGTGGCCTGCGTTCGTGTAGGTGAGGGTGCGGGCGGCTACGTCGTAAACGGCGTAGAAGAAGGTGGCGTAGCGATCGTCGGAGGTGTTGCGGAAGAGATGTCTGTTCAGGCGCGAGACCAGTTCGGCTGTGCCTGTAAGGCTGTCGAAACCCGCGTGGCTGCGGAGCGTGGCTTGCAAGCTGGCCATGAGCAGCGCGGCAAAGATACCTTTGCCGCTGATGTCGGCTAGGGCGATTCCTACTGTGTTGTTGCCGGTGCGGATGAAATCGTAGTAGTCGCCGCTGACCACGCGGGCGGGGCGGCAGATGGCGGCTAGTTCCAGGCCGGGGAGCGTGGGGAGGACTTGCGGGAAGAGTTGGGATTGGACTTCGCGGGCGATTACGATTTCGTTTTCTAGTTTTTGGCGCTTACTTTGTTCTTCGATCAGCTCGGCGATCGAGCTGGTCATTTCGTTAAAGGATTCGCCCAGCGCACCCAGCTGGTCGCGCTGATGCACGCGCACGCGTTGGCTGAAATCGCCGCGGCGGACGTGGAGCGTGGCTTTGTAGAGATCGTCAACTGACGTGGTGATCGTGCGGGTTAGTACGAAGCCCGTGGCCAGGCCGGCGATGCCGAGAAGCAGGAAAATTACGGCGGCGGCGATTAGGAGAATTTCCAGCACGGGGCCGACGTCGCCGACCGAAGTGAACAGCCGGCGGCTTAGCGCTGAGGCGCGAATGCCGAAGGAGGCGAAGACTGCGGCGGGGGCGTCGGGAGGTTGCGGTCCGACGTGAGCGAGTTCGATGGTGGAGACACCGTTGATGCGGACGTCGGCCCAATTTTGCGGGGGGCCTAGGGTGCGGCGGCGGCTGGCGATTTGTTCGCCGGGGATGAAGACGTGGCCGTTGAAATTGAGCGAGATGTTGGGAGGATTATTTTCGCTGCCGGGTCGGAGGGGGATTATTGCTATGGGGCCGAATTCGGAGGCGAAGCTGTCCAGGAATGCGGAATTCAGCGGCGTGGCGACGATTAGATCGAACGGGCCTGCGGCGCCGTTTTTGCGTACGGCGGCGGCGATCCAAATTTTTCTGTCAATTTCTACCAGGCCGCCGAAGTGCTGGCCGTCTTCGGATTGCGATTCGATGAGGCGCTGGCCGCGATTGGGGAAGACGCGGAGGTCGGGCCATTCGCGGCGTTCGGCTTCTATGAGATTTGCTACGCCCGGGCGTTGGAGGATGGTTTCGTTTGTGGGCTCGGCGCCGTGGGCTGCTTCCATTTCTACTGCGCCGGCTAGGGCGTCGGCATCGGCGGCGATGGTGTTGATGCGTTGTTGCAGGTCGTCGTGGAAGAGGTGAGCGCCTAGTTGGAGGTAGAGGCCGTAGGTGGCCAGGCCGGCCATAGAGAGGAGCAGGATGACTGGGACCACTCCGATGAAAACGTAGGTGACGATCAGGCGATTGCGAAGCGTCCACATGAAGCGGTTGCGGAGCCAGGGGATCATGCGGACGAAGAGGTAGACGATTGCGAGGAAGGCTAAGAAGCCGAGGAATCCGGCGAAGGGAATTTTGGCGCCGAGCGCGAGTGCTGCGCGGACTGCGGCGTAGAGGATGATGATTGCTAGGGCGATTATGTCCAGCGGCGAGGTGTGCCGTAGGAAGATGATTAGGCGGCGAGGCGAGAGTCGGTTCACTGGTTTGGTTTCAGGCGATAGAAGAATAGCTGAGGAGCGGGCGTTAGGGAAGGTGGCGCGGGGCCCGCGTAAATCTAAGCGGGGCGGGTCTGAGACCCGCCCCACGGATCGGCCTGGGGCGATTTTGCTCGAACGCGCTACATCGAGTTGCGATCGATTTGTTGGACGCGGCTGTGGTGGCGGCTGTAGGCGAAATAGACGATTAGGCCGATTACGAGCCAGATGACCAAGCGGGCCCAGTTGACCCAGCCCAGGTTGACCATCATGTAGACGTTGATGGCCACACCAAGCGCGGGGATCAGGGGAACGAGCGGCGTGCGGAATGGGCGCGGCTGGTTGGGATTGGTGCGGCGCAGAACGATTACCGCCATGCAGACGATTACGAAGGCTAGCAGCGTGCCGATATTGACCATTTTGCCGAGCTGGTCGATGGGGGTGATGCTGCCGACGATTGCGGCCAGCAGGCCGACGAGGATTGTGGTTTTGTAGGGCGTGCGGAACTTGGGATGAATCGCGGCGAAGAATTTGCGGGGGAGCAGGCCGTCGTTGGCCATGGAGTAGAGCACGCGCGTTTGCCCTAGCAACATCACGAGCATGACGCTGGTGAGTCCGGCCAGCGCGCCGGCGGTGATTACGGTGGAAGCTGTTCTGAGGCCGTGATCGAGAAAGGCGACTGCCAGCGGCGCTTCAATATTGATGGATTTCCAGGGCACCATGCCGGTGAGCACGAAAGCCACAAGGATGTAAAGGATGGTGCAGGCAACCAGCGAGGCAATGATGCCGATGGGCAAATCGCGCTGCGGATTCTTGGCTTCCTGCGCGGTGGTGGAAACGGCGTCGAATCCGATGTAGGCGAAGAATATGTAGGCGGCGGCTTTCCATATGCCGCCGACGCCCATGGGCGCGAATTCGGCCCAGCTGTGGCCGATGTTTGCGCTGTCCACGTACTTCAAACCCAGAATGATGACGAACAGCACGACGCCGACCTTGATGACTACGATGGTGGCATTGAAGTTGGCGCTTTCCTTAATGCCCACCACCAGGACGGCGGTGATGATGAGCGCGATGACGAAGGCAGGCAGGTTGAAGCCAAAATCGAAACCGAAAATCTGCGGCGCGCCGACGAGGTCGTGCGCTTGGCGGAGCAGATCGGACGAGGGCACGGCGAGAACCTGCGCCACGCGCTCGACGAACAATTTCGAGGTGACGCCGAGCGAGGGGTCAGCGGCGTGGACCTGGGCGCGCGCTATTATGTTTTCGGCGGTGGCCAGCGCGGTCCAGTGGTCGTAGGCGAGCCAGAGCGGCATCTTCAGGTGAAAAATCTGGAGCAATTCGACGAAATGATTTGACCAGCCTGAGGAGACGGTGCTGGCGCCCATGGCATATTCCAGAGTCAAGTCCCAACCGATGATCCAGGCCAGGAGTTCGCCCAGCGCGGCGTAGGCGTAGGTGTAGGCGCTGCCGGCGAGCGGAATCATCGCGGCGAATTCCGCGTAGCACAAACCCGCCAGGACGCATCCGAAACCCGAGACTATGAAGGATAGGGTGAGGGCTGGTCCGGCGTAGGTGGCGCCCAGGCCGGTCATCACGAAAATTCCGGCGCCGATTACTGCGCCGACGCCTAGCGCGGTGAGCGAGAGCGGGCCGAGCGTGCGTTTCAGGGTATGCTCGCCGGTGTCCGCGGCTTCGCGCAGCAGCATGTCCATGGGCTTCTTTTTGAACAGCGGGTTGCTCATGCGGTCCGTCCCTCCGTCGAGTTGGCGCTTCAGCAAAAAGTCAAAGGCGCCACTGATGAACACTGATTCAAACTGATAACGGCACTGATATTTTTTTGCAGACCAATATGGCCTGCGGCAAACGCGGATGAAAAATAACACAGAGCCGCGAGGTAGCAACTACTAAATCGATATTTCAGTTGCTAAACAGTTCGCGGAGAAACGCTCAAATTGTCATTCCGAGGGCGAATTCTGCCCGAGGAATCTGCCTTTTCCTTGGCCGTTGCACGAAAAGCAAATCCCTCTCTGCGTCCCGCGCCCGCCAAAATGCGGCGAGAAAGAAAAGCGTGAGACTGCGTTCGGGATGACAGCCGTTCTGCTTTTCCCGCGATCTGTTTGATCTGATGCAACGTCAAAGGCGGGCGCAGCAAGCAGCGCCCCTAGCAATTCAAAAGCAGATTCAACAGCAACGTCGCCCAGCTGAAGCCGGTCGCTCCAGGATCAAGCACTGCTGCGCGCGGCGATCGCTTCCGCTGCTACGGCTAGATATTCGCGGGCGCGTTTTCCCGGGTCTGGCGCCTTTTGGAGATCGCTGATTATGGCTACGGAGTCGGCGCCGGCCTGGAAGACTTCGCTGGCGGACTTGATTGTGATGCCGCCGATGGCTACCAGGGGCTTGCGCGTTAGTTTTCTGGCGGCGCGGATTAGCTCGAGGCCGACTACTGGGTCGGGATTTTCTTTGGTGGCTGTCGGGTAGATTGGGCCCACGGCTATATAGTCCGCCGAAGTGTTCTTGGCGAGGCGGAGTTGTTCGAGATTATGTGTCGAAATTCCAACCCATTGCGGGGTGGGGCAGATTGCGCGGGCCGCTTCTACGGGGAGATCTTCCTGCCCTAGGTGCACGCCTGCTGCGTTTGCGATGCTGGCAATGTCGGGGCGATCGTTGACGATGATGCGGACGGGTTGACCGCTCAAACGGTGGACCAGCGTGCTTGAAATTTCGAATAGAAACCGAGCGGAGGCCTGCTTCGCGCGCAATTGAATGATCCTGACGCCCGCCTTCGCAAGATCGTCAGCCAGGTCCTGCGCGAAGTACGAAGCGGCTTCGGTGGTGAGGTTCGGAGCTATGTCTATGACAGCGTAGAGAGCTGGGAACAACGGAGCCTCCGCGCTACTTGGCTGCTACTGCTAGCGCACGATCGAGAAAGTGGGTGTCGAATTTGGCGGCTATGAAATCTTTGTCGGCTAGAATTTTTTTGTGCAGGGGGATTGTGGTCTTGATGCCTTCGACCACGAAGCCGTCGAGGGCGCAATTCATGCGGGCTATGGCTTCGGCGCGGTCGTTGCCGTGGGCTATTATTTTGGCGATCAGGGAATCGTAGTAGGGCGGGATTACGGCGTCGGAATAGCTTGCCGTGTCCACTCTTATGCCGGGGCCGCCGGGGACGCGGAAGGCGGTGATGCGTCCGGCGCTAGGGACGAAGGTTTCGGGGTCTTCGGCGTTGACGCGGCATTCAATGGCGTGGCCGCGAAATTCGATGGGGCCGAGTATGTCCGTCAGTTTTTCGCCGGCGGCCACGCGGATTTGCGATTTCACCAGGTCCACGCCGGTGACCATTTCGGTGACCGGATGTTCGACCTGGATGCGCGCGTTCATTTCGATGAAGAAGAGGTTGCCGGATTCTTCGCGCAGGAACTCGACCGTGCCGGCGCTGGAATAGCCCAGTTTTTTGAGCGCGTCGACGACTTGTTTGCCGATGCGTTTGCGCGTGGCGGCGTCCATCGCGACCGACGGCGATTCTTCCAGGACTTTCTGGTGGCGGCGCTGCAGCGAGCATTCGCGTTCGCCGAGGTGGACTACGTTGCCGTGCTTATCGCCGAGAACCTGGAATTCGATGTGGCGCGGGTGCTCGATTAATTTTTCGATGTAGACGTTGGGACTGCCGAAGGCTTGTTGGGCTTCGGCTTTGGCGGTTTGAAACAGGGGGATCAGCTCGCGCGCGTGGCGCACGATGCGCATACCGCGTCCGCCACCGCCTTCGGCGGCTTTGATCATTACGGGGTAGCCGATTTCGGCGGCGATTTTCTTCGCGGCGTCTTCGTCGGGGACGACACCGGCGCTGCCGGGAATGATCGGGAGGCCGGCGACGGACATGGCTTCGCGGGCTTTGTCCTTTTCGCCCATCAGGCGGATCGCGTCGGGCGCGGGGCCGATGAAAGTGATGTGGGAAGCTTCGCAGACTTCGGCGAAATTGGCGTTCTCCGACAGGAAACCGTAGCCGGGATGGATGGCGTCCACGTTGGCGATTTCAGCGGCGCTGATTACTTGCGGGATGTTGAGGTAGCTTTCGCTGCTGCGCGGCGGGCCGATGCAGATGGCTTCGTCGGCGAAGCGGACGTGGAGCGAGTTGCGGTCGGCCTCGGAGTAGACGGCGACGGTTTTGACGCCGAGTTCACGGCAGGCGGAGAGGATACGCAGGGCGATTTCCCCACGATTGGCGATTAAGATTTTTCGGAACATGGCGGTTTGAGACGGATGATTTGTTAGCCCCTCTTAATCAAAACAGGGCGGGTCGGAGACCCGCCCCGACAGAACCTGTGCCAGGTGGTGATGTGGCGGGCACGGCATGCGGTGCCCCTACGAATTCAACACCAAATTCAAAGACAAAGAGCCGGCCAGACGCCGGCGCTACAAATTCCACGGCTGATTATTTTTTCCGGTGGAGGCGGATGCCGAATAGGGCTTCGCCGTATTCTACCGGATGACCGTTTTCGACGAAGATGCGGACCACTTCGCCGGCTGCGTCGGATTCGATCTCGTTCATCAGCTTCATGGCTTCGATGATGCAGAGAACCTGGCCGGTTTCGACCTTTGATCCGATCGAGACGAACGGGTCTGCGTCGGGGCCGGCGGCTACGTAGAAGGTGCCGACAATCGGAGACTTTACGATGTGCAGATCTTCGGCGCGCATGGTGTCTGCGGCCGATTCGCGCTGTGCGGCGGCGGGCGCCGCGCCAGCGCCTGCGGCAGACGCTGCTGACGGCGCATGACTCGGGTGCGGCGCGGCGGAAGCTACCACGATTTCCGGGGCTTGGCCCGGCGAAAAGGTGTAGGCAGGCGAAGACGGTTTCTTCAGCCTTATGCGGAAGCCCTGGCGCTCGTATTCGAATTCTTCCAGGCCATGCTTGCGCATGAACTCCAGTAGCTTTTCGATTTCCGGGAGGTCCACGCCGTGAGCGGGCGAGCTGGATGATGGCTTGGGATTCTGTTTTTTTGCCATTTAGAGTTCGAGAAATTCCCGGGAAGCGCTGGTCAGGACTTCCGCGCCCTGCGCGGTCACCAGCACTTCATCTTCAATTCGAATACCGCCCAGGCGTTCCACATAGACGCCCGGCTCAACGGTTATGACCATACCCGCTTCGAGCAAGGATTCCTCTCCGCGGCCCAGCCGGGGCATCTCGTGAATTTCGAGGCCCAAGCCATGCCCGGTGCTGTGAGTGAAATAACGTTCCAAGCCCGATTGCTTGAAAACTTTGCGCGCTGCAGCGTCCACGGATGCGGCCGAAACTCCCGGCCGGATGGCGGCTATCGCGGCTTCCTGGGCGTGCAGAACTGCGTTGTAGAGCGAACGCACTCTGTTCGTCGACCGCCCCAGGACGACGGTACGAGTCATGTCGCTACAGTAGTCGCGCAGTATAGCACCCTGGTCGAGGACGACCAACTCGTTTTTCCTGAGGAGCTTGGGCGTCGGACGGGCATGCGGCCAGGCGGAGCGCGGTCCGGAGGCGACGATGGACTCGAACGATGGGCCACTGGCTCCCTGGAGTTTCATAGAGCGTTCGATATCGGCAGCGACGGCCAGTTCGGAGACGCCGGGCCTGACGTTGCGCACTGCGGCGGTCCAGACGTCGCTGATAAGGCGCGCGGACTGGCGCATACGGGTTAGCTCGTCAGCGTCCTTTACAGCGCGCAGGCGCTCGACCAGGTCTGGCGCGGCGAGCCAGCGCAGGCGCGCGCCGGCGGCGAGCTGCAGCCCGGTTTTCTGGGCCACGCTGAGCTGCGCAGGCGCAAAGGCGAGGCGGATGACGCCGCGGCGGGCTTTCATGGCTTCGCCTGCGGCGCGAATCAAGCCGTGCGGCGCGATGACCGTCGTGGCATCGTAAACTTCCTGACGAGCTTGCAGGGTGTAGCGGCTGTCGGTGAACAGAGTGGCGCGAGAGTGATCGATGAGCAGGATTCCGGCGCTGCCCGTGAAGCCGCAGAGATAACGGATGTTGGGGAGATGAGTGAGGAGCAGTGCGTCGGCGTTAAGCGCGGAAAAACAAAGCCGGAGCCGATGGATCCGGCTCCGGGCTGATTTCGCGTGCGCAGTTTCGTGGGCCACGAGTTACGACCGAACCCGTCTTCTACCAGCTACGACTATCCCGGCAGAATGCGCGGGGTTAGGAAGAAGAGAAGTTCCTGGGCCGTGGAGCTGACCGTGGTGTGCTTGAACAGGTTGCCGATGACGGGCAAGCTGCCGAGTATCGGAACGGTTTGAATGTCGGTGCGCTGCTGGGTGACGATCACACCGCCGATGACCATGGTAGCGCCATCTGCGACCAGGACTTTGGAAGTGGCTTCCTGCGTGTCAATGGCCGGAATGCCCTGGACGCGCGGGATAGAAGAGTCGATCTGGTCGTTCTTGACGTCCACGTCCATGTAGATGGTTCCCTCCGAGGTGATCTGAGGGGTGACGTCAAGCTCCAGCACCGCGTCCACGAATTGGACCGAGACGGTGTTGTTGACGATGGTCTGCACCGGAATCTTGGTACCTTGCTTCACAATTGATTTCTGGTTGTTCTGCGCAACGATCTTCGGCTTGGAGATGAGTTTGCCGACGCCGCGATCTTCCGCCGCGGTGATGACCATATCGAGCGCGAAATTGGCGTTTGCGAACGAGTAGGTGAAGCCGCTGGTCGGAGTGGCCGCGCCCAGGTTGGTAAGCAGCGGAACGGAACCGGACGTGAGCGGCGGAGTCCCTACCGCGAGCGGCGGAGCCGGAGTGTTGATGACCGTGCTGGTCCCGACAGCGGTCGCACCACCGATGGTGCTGCCGTGCGCGCCGAGTCCTAGACCGAACTGGGTGCCGATTTCGCGAGAGAAGGAACGGTTGGCGGCGACGACGCGCGCTTCGATTTCCACCTGTTGCGATTTACGGTCGAGCTGGCGCAGGAGGTTATCGAGCACCGGGAGAACCGTGGGAATGTCGCGGATGATCAAGGTATTGGAGCGGCTATCGGCCAGGATATCGCCGCGCGAAG
>Ga0210405_10000509_pt1 | contig 51447 bp, 48 predicted proteins | sample IncBWH11MmetaG_FD_155492 | JGI IMG/M metagenome (GOLD analysis project Ga0210405, IMG submission 155492) | Forest soil microbial communities from Barre Woods Harvard Forest LTER site, Petersham, Massachusetts, United States - Inc-BW-H-11-M | ecosystem: Environmental > Terrestrial > Soil >...
AGGTAGCGTGCTATACGAGCAAAGCGCTGTCTTCGTACTGACTGTCTCTCGGGGATCGCGGGATGACTTACGGGTTCTTCTCTGGCCTTAGTCTCTCCATTCGACTGGTAAAAGGAATTCCCGGTCACGTCCATGGAATCCCAGCTAGTGGCGGCAACACCGAGTTCTTGCCGAAGTTAACGATGGGCAACGCAGGCGGGAACGATCCCGGGATCGGCGGTCTATATGGATCCCGAGCAGGCCACGGGCCAGAATCTGCAGATGCGATTATGAATGCGAACATGAGCAAAATGGCGATCTCGCGGCTACCCGTTGAAGAAATTCTCCAAAAGCGCAAGCGGTTCTGCCGTGAACTTACCTCAACCCGGGACCTTCAACCCGTTCGGGTGGCCGTCCTGGGTGGGACCACCACCAATGAAGTGGTCGACCTTCTGGAAGTACTGTTGCTTGCGGACGGCTTCAAGCCGACGTTCTATCAGTCCGAATACAACAAGTACTACGAGGATGCCGTCCATGAACCGGAGAAGCTGCGCGAGTTCCAGCCCGATATCGCATACATACATACTCACTGGCTGAATATCCAGCAGTTTCCAACAGCAGGCTGCACCGAAACCGCTTTTCAGATTCTGGTTCGCAACGAGACAACTCGGTTCCAGACCATTTGGGACTCTCTCCATGAGACCGTTGGATGCCAGGTGATCCAGAACAACTTTGAACATCCGGCGGTGGGCGTTCTGGGGAATCTGGACGCAGTGGCCTATGGCGGACAAACCCGATTTGTTTGCGAACTCAATCTGGAATTCGCAAAGGCAGCCAATCGGAACCGTAAACTCCTATTGCAGGATCTGAACACTCTTGCTGCCAGAATCGGACATGCGCAGTGGTTTGACTGGCCCCGGTGGTACAGCTACAAAATCCTGACCACCCCGGAAGGGAGTCTCGCGATTGCCCGATCGCTCGCCGCCATGATCGGGTCGATGCTCGGACGGGGGAAGAAATGCCTGGTCCTCGATTTGGATAACACGCTGTGGGGAGGAGTGATCGGCGACGATGGCATGGATCGGATCCAGATCGGCAAGGAGACGGCGGTGGCCGAAGCGTACACTGCCTTTCAAGAATACTGCCTGTCTCTGCGTCACTGCGGGGTGCTGTTGGCGGTGTGTTCCAAGAATAACCTGGACATCGCACGATCAGGGTTCACCCATCCGGACAGTGTCTTGAAGCTGGAGCACTTCGCTTCCTTTCAGGCAAACTGGGAGCCGAAACATGAAAATATCCTAACAATTGCCCGGGAGCTGAATCTGGGGCTCGACAGCTTTGTTTTTGTGGACGACAACCCCGCCGAACGCAGTATTGTTTCGGCTCAACTGCCCTCCGTCACGGTTCCGGACGTGGGAACCGAGGTGGCGCTGTATCCCTCCATTCTCCAGGCCGGCCACTATTTTGAAACGGTGGGGCTTTCCGCCGAAGATCTGGCGAGGGCAGACACTTATACCGCCAACGCCGAAAGAGCTGTGATGCAGTCTAAATACGCCAGCTACGGCGAGTACCTAGATTCTTTGCAGATGGTGGCTGAGATTGACGTATTCAAACCGGTTTATATCGAGCGAATCGCCCAGCTCATCAACAAAACCAATCAGTTCAACCTCACCACCCGGCGCTACACGCTCGCCGAGATCGAGGAAATCTCCCTACGCGACAACTACCTGCCGCTTTACGGGAAATTGGCCGATGCCTTTGGAGACAATGGCTTGATTTCGGTCGTTATCGGCCGTCGCGAGGACAAAGTGTTGCACTTGGATCTATGGATTATGAGCTGCCGGGTTCTGAAACGAGACATGGAGCTGGCCATGCTCGATGTGCTGGTAGAACGCGCCCGGGCAATGGGGGTGGAACGTTTGTCCGGAACCTACCTCCGTACCGCAAAGAACGCTATGGTGGAAGAGCATTACAAGAGGCTTGGTTTTGTGCTCGACTCGAAGGCAGAAGACTGCAGTAACTCTAGCTGGAGCCTGCCCGTTTTCTCCTACACACCCGGCACCGAGCACATCCGAATAAGGACCTCCGTATATGCGTAGCTCAGACATCATTCAGGATCTGCAGATCATTTTTTCCGATGTTCTCGATTTCCCCGATCTGTGTTTGACAGCGGAAAGCAACGCCAGCAACGTGGAAGGGTGGGACTCGCTCGCGCACGTCAACCTGGTGGTTGCGATTGAGAAGCGTTACAAGATCAAATTCGCACTGGCCGAATTGCGGAATCTCCAAAACGTCGGAGAAATGGCCGACCTGATCGTCAAAAAGACATTGTAGCCGAAGGCGCTACGATAGAACCGTCGGCCTCCCAGCTGCTTTTTAGCCCGTTCTCGTAAAATATCGCCCTTCCTGCCGGTGTTCTTCACCGTTCCGGGAAGGGTTGCTTTCCTCAACCATGAGCCTGACATCCCCACTTTTTCTCGCATTTGCGTTTGCGGCCGTAATCTTGCTGCGTTTGGCACCATCGGGAGTTTCGCGCCGTGTGACCATCTTCGGGCTGAACGCCGTATTCCTTTTCAGCATGGTCAAAGCGCCACTCCAGCTGGTGCCGCTGGCGGGGTTTGTATTGCTTGGCTATGGCGCGATTTTAATCGCCGGGCGCGCACGATCATCGCTGTCGCTGGGCATTCTTGTAACGGGTCTGGTCGCGATCTTCATCTGGCTAAAGCGATATCCAATTGTGTCAGCAGTCCCAACCTTCAGCTTCGCCTTCACTGTAGTGGGACTGTCGTACATTCTCTTCAGAATCCTGCATATCTTAATCGATGTATCCCAGGATTGCTTGCCGAGGCCGTCTTTCGTCGCCTACCTCAATTACATATTCTTCTTCCTGAGCCTTCTGTCCGGCCCAATCCAGCGGTACGAGGATTTTGCACCTCAGGCAGAGATAACGTCGCCACCGCTCGACTGGGAGGAAGTGAACACGTCGGCCAAGCGGGTAGTGCTCGGCTACCTGATGGTTATAGTAATGGGCAGTGCCACCAACAACTTTGTGGAGATGGCTAAGCCGCCGTTTCTCGACGCGCTCGGCCACGGCAAAATAGTTTTCGAAATTTACCTATTCGCGCTGCTTACGTTTGCGTATCTCCTCAATTTGTTCGTGAATTTTGCCGGCTATATGAATATCGTGATCGGCGTCGGGACGCTGGCGGGGATCGTATTACCAGAGAACTTCGACCATCCGTTCAGGTCAGAAAGTTTCCTCGACCTTTGGAGTCGTTGGCACATCACTTTGTCCAATTGGTTCAAGTCCTACCTATTCAATCCCCTGCTCAGAACGCTAAGCGCACGATGGGGCACAAAGAATTCGACACCTTACCTGGGGGCAATAGCGTTTTATGTCACTTTCTTTGTGATGGCACTATGGCACGGTACTACGTCGATCTTCGCTGTCTACGGCTTGTTTCTGGGGTCGGGCGTCACAGTCAATCGGCTATGGCAAATACTCATACCGAAGGTCTTAGGTAAGAATAACTACAAGGTGCTCTCGGGCCGCCGCTGGTACTTCCAGCTTTCTCGCGCTGCGACAATGAGCTACCTTGGGATCGCACTCACTTCCTTCTGGATCGACGGGGAGCATGCCGCTAAACTGGGGCGGCCGAGTGGCCTCGCGATTCTCTTCGGGAGTTTTGGGCTGATGACGGTCGTCGGCGCTATGCTGGGGCACCTGTGGGATCTTGCCGCACCTTACGTGCGCGACATAATGGGTTGGGGCCATCGCCCTCTGGTCAACGAACCGACGACACTACCCGTGAGATCAGGCATGATTCGGACGATCGCTATTCCGATCTTGGCGCTGATACTGGCGAGCGCCGCAGGGTCAGCGGCAGCGCTGTTTGCCTCTCGCAGTTTGGTGGGCAATTCATTGCAGCATGCTGTGGTAACGTTAGCGCTATTTACGGTGACAGTGGCCATTACGTGCGTTGCTGCCGGTGTGCTCGATCCCCCCCTTTCGCGCTACTTCTCCTCGCGTGAGCCTCAGAGACAGGCGGATGCGGCGGCGCTCTGGCTGGGCGTCCGGGGATTCATCGTTGTCAGTCTGGCGGTAGTCTTGAACTCTGCACCAGCATTCATCTACCAGGCTTTTTGATTATGACTCTTTCGCGCTTCCTTTTGATATCCGCGCTTTCAATGCTGCTCCTTTATGGGCTGACCGTCGTGGTGAGTACAGCCGCTTACCGCGGGTTCGGCCTCGACCAACAGCTGGACACCGGATCACGCGCCTCCGACCTTACGTTCGGTTCACTTGGCGCAAGCGCAGTGGTTTACAATCGACGCCCCCTCATCCGGAACGGCCCACAGGTGATCCTTATCGGGTCCTCCAACTTCCAGCACTATTCCGCCAACGCGATCGCTTCCGAAATGCGGGGAATATCCGCCAGCAATATGGCAGTCGATGGCAGCAACCTTGCGGATTTTGAACTCGTGGTGAACCTGGCCTACGAGGTCCTCCCGGCATCATCTTCTGATACGCATACATTCGTATTTGGCCTCTGGTACGGAGATTTTTTTGCAGGCGACGGAGTCGGGCACCAAGCCCTCAATAGCGAACTGACCCGTTACGGGCTGTACCAGAAAGTCGAGGATGATCGTGCAATACTCAAAATACCCCCGGGGAAACTGCCCGTTGCGGTTGCCACCTTACGACCGTTGATACTTATGCAGCGGGCGTGGGAAAACCTAACTGGTGTCAGCACTTTCGTGGTAAAGGACATTCTTGGCCAACCCCATCCGCCTGCGATTGATTTCGCCGCACAGGATCAGGCAGCAAGTCCTGGAGAGGCAGAAAAGCAAGTACTTATCGAGTTGCGCTCTGCAGGCGGGACTCGAGTTGACGATGATGTTCTGGCTAAACTGATGCCTATTGCCAAGCGCATTTCTGACGCAGGGGATCGACTTGTGCTGGTAGATCTTCCGCTTCCCCGGTGGCACGCGGAAGCGGTTCCCGCCGCCAGCGACTACTTGCGTCGAAAGCAGGCTTATTTTGCGGCTGTGCTTCGCCTGCCAGGTGTCTACTATCTGGACATGGAGGAGAGTGCGACTGATGAGGATTTCTATGATTCCGTGCACCTCAGGCCAAAGACCTGCATCGGATTGGCGCATCGACTCGGCCGGGCACTCGGCAGTTTGACCGGCCCGAGCGAGACCCGCAAGCCCCCGTTGAAGCCAGATCCCTCGCATAGCTAACCTGTGGTTTAGCGGCCTGCGATACCTGGTCTTTGCCACTCGCCTGGCGGTCGATCTGCGCGAACAACTCGCTAACAGGTACCAAAGAGTCTCAGCCGAGAAGGATTCCATGGCTTTGTCCCCACCGGCTATATCGGACTGATCCCTGGGGCCTCTCAATGGAGAGACTGAGGAGCGCCCGTTGGTGCTGAACAAAAAATTTGTGTCACTCTGACTCCTGTTCAAGAGAATTTAAAACCCTTCGACTGTGTGGGTAAGAGTCTCAAAAGCCACGAAACGTGGACTCTACTTTGGACCAACATCAAACTAACATGCCCGCACGTCTTGATCGGAACTTCTGGGTGAGCTATGGCGCTTAGGGATATTCTTGCCAGTGTTGAGCCCGCGTTCGAAAGGACTCGAATGTTTCGTCCACTGCGAAACGCCTACTTGAGGAGTTTCAAGAGAGACTACTGGAATGATTTTGTCATTGGACCGCAATTGTTCTATAGCCAATTTGTTAACAGCGGTTCAACTGTGTTCGACATTGGAGCAAACGCTGGCACGTACACTGAAGCCTTTCTTTCGCTTGGTGCGGGCAAGGTTGTCGCAGTGGAACCGACCCCTGATCTTGTAAGGAAGCTTAAGTATATCCGCGATAAACGCCTTACAGTAGTTGGGTGCGGCGTAGGAAAAGAAGCTGGTATCCTGCCGTTTAACCTCAGCAACTTCAGCACGTTGAACAGTTTCTCCGGCGAATGGCTTGACAAGGTAGCGCAAGACGTTCCATCGGGACGGCCGCAGTGGATCAACACCGTGAACGTTGAGGTCACTACGCTGGACGCCCTTATCGAACAACACGGGATTCCCGATTTCATAAAGATCGATGTCGAAGGTGCCGAGCTTCAGGTGCTTCAAGGTCTCACCAGTTCTCCGAAATGTGTCAGTTTCGAGTTCCATTCCGAGTTATGTGACATCCTTGTTTCGTGTATTCGACAACGATGTTTTTCGTCAGAAGCACGATTTAATTACATCCTCGGTGAGGCCAGCGGCAAGAACTCACTAGTGTTGCCGGAATGGGTGGGAGCGGAAACTATGGTTGACATCGCCCGCAATGCTCTGACCGCACCGAGGCTCTATGGGGATATGTTTGTGCGACAAGCGGCGAGCCATGGATGACCCAGACTCCGTAAAATCCTCGTAGGAGATCCGTTTTGTTGCGCGACATCGCTAATAAGGACAACAGTTGAGACCCTTCCAGCCCGACGGCAATTTCCACCCTCTCGTCTCAGGCAAGGGACTTCGCCGGAGCGCAGTTCGTGGCGCCGGAGCCGCCATCTTTGGTTCGGCGGGTAACTTCGTTGTTGGGATTGGCTCTGTAGTCATCCTGGCGCGGTTACTGACTCCCTCGGATTTCGGCATCGTGACGATGGTCACTACCTTCAGCCTCCTGCTTCGCAGCTTCGGTTTGAATGGATTTACGGAATTGATCATGCAGCGTGACGAAATCACAGATTCCCTCGCCAGCAATTTCTTTTGGATTAATCTGGGCATCGGTACGATTCTCACTCTGGCGTTTGCTAGTTCGGGTCCTTTGCTCGCGCTTTTCTACCACGACTCAGCCGTAGTTCAAGTAACCCGGGGCATGTCGCTGACGATTGGGATCGGCTGCTTGGGCTATATTCATACAGGGTTGTTGCAGCGTGCGATGCATTTCAGGACTACCTCAATCATCAATTTTGCTGGGCAGGTATTCCAGTTTATTGTTTCGATCGTCTTGGGGATGGCGGGCTGGCATTACTGGGCACTGGTTTGGGGCAGCATAGCGCAGACAGTGACCGTGGTAGCGGGGGTTTGGCTGATGTGCCGATGGATCCCGCGCGGGCCGGGTCGCGCGACGGGCACCCGTTCAGGGCTGATGTTCGCGATCAACGTCTATGCGCATTTTGCTTTCAGCTACTTGACCCGCAACACTGATAACCTCCTCGTGGGTTGGCGGTTTGGCGCTCGAGCGCTGGGTTTTTATAAAAAGGCGTACGACTTGTTCGTTCTGCCCGAAACGCAGTTGTTGGCGCCATTGTCGGCCGTAGTCGTGAGTACACTGAGCCGCGTCAACCAGGACCGCGAGCAATTTCAACGCTATTTTTTGCGGACGATATCGGTTCTGGCTCTCCTGGGGATGGGAATCGGAGCAGATTTTGCTTTGGTGGGGGTAGACCTTTTTCGTTTTCTTCTGGGGCCTGGCTGGGAGGAGGCGGGTCGGATCTTTGCCTTATTCGGTCCGGGAATCGGAGTCATGTTGCTCTATAACACGCACGGGTGGATTCATCTTTCGATCGGGCGCCCTGAGAGATGGTTTCGCTGGGGTTTGATGGAGTTTGCATGTACCGCAAGCCTATTCTTGCTGACTTTACGCTGGGGCCCTTCCGGAATTGCTTTCGCTTGGACCGCTTCTTATTTCCTCCTGATGTTTCCCGGTTTCTGGTACGCCGGAAAGCCGATCGGACTAGGTATTGGGCCCATCTTCGCTGTCATTTGGAATTTTTTTGCGGCGTCGGTTGGTGCTGCCTTTGGGACGGCTCTGATCGTCAGAGCTGTGCCCTATTTTGCGAGCATGTTCGGAGCCACGGGTGCCTTCCTGAGGATGGTTGCGGTCTCCCTCATATTTCTTGTGCTGTATATCGGCGGAGTGATTACGCTCCACCAGGGTCTTAAACCGATCAGAGACACCGTTGGCTTGCTTCGCGATCTGCTGCCCGAACGCAAGGCGACAAGTGTCAAAGAGGTTGAAGTCTCCGCTTTGGGTTAGCTCTGTGCGGCACCAGTTGGAGCTATCGCGCATTCTCGGCCAGATGGTCACTTCAACTCAACGCCCGACCATTTGCGTGACTCGGGTACTGACAGCAGCGCCGAGGTTTTCTGGAGAAGCAACTGCAACTCAGTCGCCCCTCCCTTCCACACCTGAAAACGAATCTTTTCACAAGGGGACTATAACTTGAGTCGGTTGAGGATATTGCTGTTAGCACCCGATGCCAACCCGGAGTCTATCAGTGTTGCTTTAGTCTGTTATCGCCACGCTGAAGCCCTCGCCCGACTCCATTCCGTGACGCTGGTCGGTCGTTCGGGCAACGAGGTGGCCCTGCGGGGCGCGCATGCCCCTTTTCAGGCCATTGAGGCGATCAGGATGCCTTGGCTTGATCGAATCTTGGACTGGAGCATACGTTGGATCTTCAAGAACAATTTCCACAGTCGCGTCCTGACGGCGTTTTTCTACCCGTTTTCAATCGCGTTCGAATGGACTGTGTGGCGGCGAATGCGAACGCGAATCATGGCCGGGGAGTTTGATATTGTCTTGCGCCTCTCCCCGGTAATCTCGGTTATTCCGAGTGCCTTCCCATTTTTTCTGCGAAACTGTTCCGTACCTTTCATAATCGGACCGATCAATGGCGGCTTGCCCTGGCCGAAGGGGTTCAGCCAGGCTGATAACCAAAAGGGCTGGATCGACAATCTCAGGAACGTATACCGGTTTATGCCCTTTTCACGATCTACCTATCGCAGAGCGGCCGCGATCATTGCAGGTTCGTCGCAGACGTATGCAGAATTCGCAGGCTACCGTCAGAAGCTTTTCTTTGTCCCGGAGAATGGCCTGAGCTCTTCCATTTTCTCCAGCACCGCGCGCACCTCCCAGCGCGATGGAAAACTTGAGTTGATTTTCCTCGGTGCGCTGGTCCCCTTTAAGGCCTGTGATATCGCGTTGCGCGCCGCCGCTCCGTTTTTGCGAATCGGCTCGGCTCACTTCACCGTCGTCGGGGATGGCCCGGAGCGTAGCCGCCTTGAGCAATTGACGAAATCTCTTGGGATCGAGGGGGCTGTTTCATTCTGCGGAATGCTCGCTCATGCCGAAGCCATGCAGCGCTTACGGACAGCTGACGTGATGGTGTATCCATCCGTTCGCGAATTTGGTGGAGGCGTGGTCTTCGAGGCTCTTGCATGTGGCGCTGTACCCGTGGTTGCGGATTTCGGCGGCCCCGGCGATATCGTGCATTCAGATGTGGGGTATAAGGTGCCTCTGACGAACGAGAACGACTTTGTCGCGCAGATGGAAAAGATCCTGGCGGAACTCGTACACAACCAGAGTCTTCTTGAACAATTACGGCAACGAGGAATGTCCTACGCACAAGAACGCCTAACTTGGGATGCGAAAGCGCGGGATACTACGAAAGTCCTGGAGTGGGTCTTGCAGCGCGGACCAAAGCCGAATCTTGTACCGCCGAAGGCGTTAGCTGCCGGACTTGGCTCTAGGCGTAAGAGTGCTGCTCCCTACGCTGGGAGCCCAGCGTAATAGCTCATTTGAAGAATGTTTCAGGAAGCGAATGATGATGCCACCGAGTAGGGTTGCCGAGGAGTCGCCAGCCAAGGAGGTCGGGGTTCAGAAGCATGTCACTTCAAATTCACAGTCAGGAGTCGAAATCGGTTTGCTGACTGGGTGCTTGGACCGGCCTTACGCATTCGAGTTGGCGATGGGGCTCGTTTCACAGGGCGTATCTCTCGATATCATCGGCAGCGATGAAATCGACAGCCCTGAATTGCACACAACTTCGAATTTGCAGTTTCTCAACTTTCGTGGCAGCCAGACGAATGCTAATTTTGCGGAAAAACTGTGGAAGCTGCTGGTCTACTACGTCAGGCTGATGCGATACGCCGCGCGTTCCAAGCCCAAAGCGTTGCACATCTTATGGAACGGCAAGTTCGAGTATTTCGATCGCACGATCCTGATGCTCTACTACAAGGCGATGGGAAAAAAAATGGCCCTCACCGCCCACAATGTGAATCAAGCCAGACGAGACGCGAAGGACTCGTGGCTGAATCGCATTACGCTCAGAATTCAGTACTGGCTTTGCGACCACATTTTTGTCCATACGAACAAGATGAAAGACGAGCTTTGCCAGGATTTCGGCGTGGCGGAAAAAGCGGTCACCGTGATCCGGCATCCCGTCAATAATGCCTTCCCCGACACGAAACTCACGCCGGCCGAGGCTAAGCGGAGCCTGAGGCTCAGGGATGACGAAAAGGCGATTCTGTTCTTCGGGAGAATCCGGCCCTACAAGGGTATCGAATACCTGTTGGACGCGTTTCGTTTGCTCCTCGCCGATGGGCAGGCGAATTACCGGCTGATCGTGGCCGGGGAACCCAAGAAAGGATCCGAGGACTATCTGCACGAAATTCAGCAAACGGTTGAGAGAGACTTTGAACCGGGGCGGGTCATCCTTAAGATCCAATTCATTCCCGACGAAGAAATGGAACTGTACCTCAAAGGGGGAGATGTTCTGGTTCTTCCTTACAAAGAGATATTCCAGAGCGGTGTGCTTTTTTTGGCCTACGGCTTCGGCTTGCCCGTAGTCGCCACAGATGTCGGATCTTTCCGGGAAGAAATCGTCGAGGGTCGTACGGGATACCTTTGCCAGCCCGGCGATCCCGCAGAACTGGCCAAAGCGCTAGAGACGTACTTCACCAGCGATCTTTATAAAAATCTAAAAGTCCGCCGACAGGAGATAAAAGACTACGCGAATGCCAACCACTCCTGGCATGCAGTCGCCGAGCTGACCCGGAACGCCTACGCGAAAATGCTGGAAAGGAATCCGTCATGAAACCCTTGGTATCAATCCTCATTCCTGCCTACAACGCAGAGGCATGGATATCGGATACACTGCGCTCCGCGACCGCGCAAACCTGGGAGCCCAAGGAAATCATCGTCGTGGACGATGGTTCCACGGATCGGACCTTGGCGGCGGCGCAGCAATTCGAATCGGAACAACTCCGCGTCGTAACGCACAAGAACCAAGGTGCCTCTGCAACCCGGAACAAGGCCTACTCGTTGTGCAAAGGAGATTACGTCAATTTCCTCGACGCCGACGATCTCATGGGACCCGACAAGATTGCGAGACAAATGGAGGTATTGGGGCCATCTCCAAACAAACGGACGCTCCTGTCTGGCAGTTGGGGAACGTTCATGTATCGCTATTATCGGACAAAATTCATACCAAGTGCGTTGTGGTGCGATCTGTCTCCCGTCGAATGGTTGATACGCAAGATGCAACTGAACCTTTATATGCAGACGGCCTCGTGGCTAGTCAGTCGCGAGTTAGCAGATGCGGCCGGCCCCTGGGATACCAGATTGCTGGGAGATGACGATGGCGAGTATTTCTGTCGAGTTCTGCTGGCCAGCGACGGAGTTCGATTTGTGCCGGAGGCAAGAGTCTGCTATCGCGCTTCGGGTTCTGGCAGCTTGAGCTACATTGGTCATTCCGATAAAAAGATGGTCGCGCAGTGGCGCTCCATGGAGCTGCACATCCGTTACATCCGTTCGCTCGAAGAAAGCCAAAGAGTGCGTGACGCTTGCGTGACATATCTTCAAAACTGGCTGGTTTTCTTTTATCCCCATAGACCAGACCTGGTTAAGCAAGCCGAGGATATGGCGGAGAGTCTGGGTGGAAAGTTGCAACCTCCTCCCCTCTCTTGGAAGTATTCTTGGATCGCAGCCCTTTTCGGAAGGGAAAAGGCAAGGCGCGCCCAAGTAGCTCTGCCGCGCCTCAAGTGGTCATTGATCCAACGCTGGGACAAGGCCCTGTTCCAAATCGAGGGCCGCAAATTCGAAGAGAACTTCTTGAGAACCTGACTCCGCCGCCGATCGCGGCCCGACGGCCTTGGGGACTAGTTGCGCCGAGGATCATGTCCCGAAGAGTTTAAATGCCACTGCTCCTCGGAAGCGAGGCATGGTACTTCCGTGTCTGGCGCTTCGCTGCAATAAATGGCTAAACTCTCCTTACGACGCAAAACGCTGTCGGAGGCTAGAGATAAAATGAGACGCGATTGTTTGCATCTATTCCCCCTTATCTCGATATTGCTATTATTTTCCACACTTTCGTATGGGCAGTCATGGTCCAACATCCTCGCCTCCAGTCGTGCGATCGACTGGACCGGCGCCGGACTTCCTGCGACCCTACCGGACGGGGAAACGACTGCGAATCCTTGGACGCCGCCAACCAGGACACAGTGCGGATCGACGATTTCTGCGGGGGCCTCTGTCGCAACGATCGAGAACGCTCTTGCTTCCTGTGGTAGTGGTCATTACGTTCTTCTTGGTTCCGGCACGTTTGCGATCAATGCGACCATGCTTCTATACAATCTCAACAACGTCACTCTGCGCGGCAGTGGTCCGATGTCCACAATCCTAAATCTAAGCAGCGGTTATAATATTGGGATCGGTGCCGCTGGGGGTACAAGATCGGGAGCCGTTAGCGGCACTCCTTCGGCGGGCACAACCTCAGTAACGTTAACCGGAGCATCCGGCAACCCTCCCGCGGGTCTGGCTTGGTTCAACCAGTGCGATACGGGAAGCGGAGGGCAGCCGTGCTCTGGCTCGCCATCGGATAACGGAAGTCTTTTCATCTGCGGCGACTACAATCCTTGCCAGCAAGGCTCCAATACGACCTCCGCTTATAATCATCAGTACCAGGAAGTGTATGTAACCTCCGTCAGCGGAAACTGTTCTAGTTCCTGCACAGTCAATTTCACTCCCGGACTCTACATGCCAAACTGGTCATCGTCTAGCGGGGCAACTCTCTACTGGGAGAGCAACACTACCTACAACATTACAGGTTTCGGTTTGGAAGACATGACGATCAACCAAGTAGGAGGAATTAATTCTCAGAACTGGTTGGTTCAAGTTGTTCACGCCTACGCTTCTTGGGTGAAAGGAGTTCGTTTTGTAGGAGCTGGCGGCAACGGAGCGCTGGGAATCGATGGACCGTCTAGTTCAAAAAATCTTCTGATCGTTAACAACTATGTTGTTGCTGACCCTACAATTACCAGTGCGTATAACAGCGGCATGATGTTCGGCACAAGTTCAGATTCTCTGCTTCTAAACAACATCACAGCGGTTGGTATGACGCTAGAAGGTCGCGGAGGAGCGGTGGGAGATGTAATTGCTTACAATTTCGGGAGAGATGCGTTCACCGACTATTCATTTAATCAATGGTCTTATGACCATGCTGCCTTTAGTTCCTTCATGCTCTATGAAGCTAACCAGAACGGTAACATGACCGAAGATGATACGTGGGGCACACATGGGCTTAATACCTACTTTCGGAACCTCGTTTTTGGCTATGACATTCCTTATTCGGGTGGATCGCCGAATCCTCGAGGTCTAGAGGTTAACAACTATCATCGTTTCGAGAATCTTATAGGGAATGCTATCGGCTCAAGTCAGATCACGTCCTATCAAGGAACCGGATACAATACAGCCTTTCAGATCTCAACGGGTGACTCCCTTGTTGCGAATTCGCTGATGCGCTGGGGCAATGTTACCAATATCCAGCAATCTTCCGACACTCCCCCAAACTCGGGTGTTCGCTTTGTGTCGAGCGAAGTTCCATCGAACCTGGCCGCTCCCAACACCGCCTTTGAGAATCCGGTTCCGAGCAGCACTAATCTCCCAGCTTCATTCTTTATGAACATCACCGCTCACCCGAGCGGCGGCACTGGGTTGAGTTGGTGGAAAATCTGCACGACGTGGACGACGTTCCCAACTGCCTGTGCTTCATACCAGACACAGCCGTTCCCGACAAGCGGTCCAGATGTCTCGGGCGGCGAATATGTCAACGGATATGCCTACGACATTCCCGCAGCCGTCGCGTGGAAGAATCTGCCGATAGATACGAGCCTTCAGAACTCCTACGGAATTCAGTCATCCAGTTGGTCAAACGGTACTGAAACGCTGACATTCAATTCTGGGATGCTCCCTAACCCGACTCACGTCATGGGCGGATTTCAACTTAGTGGAGTTAATGCGGCCTGTCTGCCGTCTAGCGGACCTTCTTATACTGGGCGCCCAGACGGGGAGTTGCTGATGACTAATTCAAGCTCTACTACCGTTAGTTACGCACTCCCCAATAACCCTGGAACAACCTGCACCGCCACGATGAAGTTTCCCGACATTCGTCAGTTCGATGAACGCGTGTACCAAAACGATCCTGGTGGGGGAGATCCGCCTAACCCCCCAACGGGCCTCACCGCGGTTGTTCAGTGATGGAACCTCGCTCCGAACGGACTTGAGGCCGGCGAGGCATGGAAGGTTGATAGCTTGGGCGAAACCCTGCAGTTTTTTCGCAGCCCGAGCCCGAGGCATCCTAAAAGGTTTATAGATGCTAGACCACCTATACTGCCGCGACCGGTATAACTCAACGCCAGCGTGTATCGCACAACTGCCAGTACTCTTAGGACAACGGTGAACAAGACTGCGCTGGTGACTGGCGCAACCGGATTCATCGGCTCTTACTTGGTCAGATTTCTCCGGTCCAAGGGTTGGAAGGTAATCGGATCGTATCGCTCGCGCGACTCTGACTCACTTCCGAAGTTACCAAACTTACACTTTGTCCAATGTGATCTACGCAAACGCCAGCAGGTCGAGCGCCTGTTGAAAAAGCACGATCCGACGCATGTCTTCCACTTGGCCGCGCAGAGCTTGCCCACGATATCCTGGGCGGATCCGGTTACGACTTTCGAATCGAACGTCGTTGGCTCCCTTCACCTATTTGAGGCAGTTCGTCAATTGGAGCGCCCCCCTGTAGTGGTGTCGGCATGCTCAAGTGCCGAATACGGGCATGTGGAAGCGACAGCAATACCTGTTGTCGAAGAGCATCCTCTTAGGCCCCTGCATCCTTATGGCCTGAGCAAGATGTGTGTTGATCTACTGGCACGAGAGTATTTTCTGGATTACAAGATTCCGACGGTTAGCCTGCGGCTCTTCAACACCACCGGACCGGGCAAGACAAACGACGCGCCCTCAGACTTTGTCCGACAGTTGATCCGGGTTAAGAAGGGCTTGCAGGCACCTGTCATCGAAGTTGGAGATCTGAAGCCTCGACGGGCATTCTTGGATGTGAGCGACACAGTACGGGGTTTTTACCTGGCCGCGATGAAGGGAAGACGAGGTGAGGCTTACAATTTATGCGCTAGCGAAGCGCATGAGATGAGGGAAGTTCTGCAAACGGCTATCCAGCTGTCCGGCGTCAAAGTAAAGATTCGGTCAGCTACTCACTTGATGCGGCCCTCAGACGAGAAGATCATCTTTGGCAGCACTGTAAAGTTTCGCCAACGTACTGGTTGGAAACCTACCTTGTCACTTGGGCACACCCTGACTTCGATGTTGGAATACTGGGAGCGCGTAATATAGTTTTCGCGACTTGTGGCCTATACAGTTGGCCTTGCAGTTAGAAAAAGCATGATGCGGGACGTCAAAGCCGTTCTCCTCGTTGGCGGATTGGGAATGCGCTTGCGCTCCGCAGTACCGTCCGCGCCCAAAGTGCTTGCATCGGTCGGGAAGAGATCCTTCCTTCATTTACTGGTGAGCCAGCTGCGTTCGCAAGGAATCCATCGTCTAGTAATGTGTACGGGCTACCTGGGGGACCAGATTGAAAATGAATTCGGTAACGGCCAATCCTGGGACGTGGCGATTGAATACTCCAGGGAAGAGCAGCCCCTCGGCACCGCAGGCGCTATAAAGCTGGCCGCACCCTATCTTATAGATGATTCCGAATTCTTAGTGATGAATGGCGACTCGTTTCTTGAAATTGATTTCCACAACTTCATGGCGTTTCATCGAAGCCTCGATGCAATGGCGACGATCGCTGTCTTCAAGGTGGAGAATACAAATCGTTACGGAACTGTGAACGTTGACGCGAACGGCCGAGTCCTGGGGTTTACAGAGAAGACTGGCAGGGAGGTTCCCGGATTGGTGAATGGTGGGGTTTACGTCTTTAAGCAGGCTGTTCTTGAGTGCATTCCGGAACACCAGTCGAGCTTAGAAAAAGACATATTTCCTCGATTACTCGATCAGGGAGTGTACGCGCAGGAGCAGCACGGGATGTTTATCGATATAGGTACACCGGCAGACTACGCGCGAGCGCAGGGGCTTTGCGATTCTCTCAATAACGCGGCTTCTAGAGGTCGAATTTCCAGCTTTCCCGGATAACATAGTTAGTGCTTTGGCAGTGTGGGTTTAAGTAGGGAGCAAAATGAGAGATATGGGTGATTTCGAACAGCGCGTGAGCGCCTCGATTCGGGCATCAATTGCGGTGAAGGAACTTCTGATCAGAAACGCTGAAGTGGTGTCTGTCATCGCTAAGGTTAGCGAACTCTTGGTCGACACTGTCGACAAGGGGAACAAGGTGCTTTTATTTGGTAACGGTGGAAGCGCGGCAGATGCTCAACACATCGCGGCGGAATTTGTCGGACGCTTTGCGTTCGATCGGCCCGCTTTACCTGCATTGGCTTTATCCGTGAATACCTCATGTGTCACGGCGATTGGCAATGACTATGGGTTCGACCTTGTATTTTCGCGACAGATCGAAGCTTTAGCACGCCCGGGGGACATGGCGATCGGCATTTCGACCAGCGGCAATTCGTCGAATGTGCTTCACGGCCTTTCGACAGCCCGAAAAATGGGTTTGTGCACTGTCGCATTGACCGGTTGCGCTGGCGGTAAACTCAAAAACGCCGCAGACTACTGCATTTGTGCACCGTCAAACGAGACGCCGCGTATCCAGGAATGCCACATTTTGATAGGCCACATCATTTCAGAACTAGTGGAAGAGACAATATTTCATGAACAAAGCCGCGTTTCTCGATCGTGACGGCGTTATCAACCGAAAAGCCCCGACCGAAGACGAGTACATAACCCGCTGGGAGGAAATGCATATTATCCCTGGGGTCGTTGAGGCTATCGCTCTGCTTAACCAGGCTGGTTACCGAGTGATTGTCATCAGCAACCAGCGCTGTGTCGCAAAAGGGTTGGTGACGACAGGTGAGTTGGATGCGATGCATCAGCGGATGTGCCGCGAGCTAGGGGCAGTGGGCGCGAAGATTGATGGAGTCTATTACTGTCCGCACGAGGAACAGCCGCCATGCCGTTGCCGCAAGCCCGAGCCCGGCATGCTGTTCGACGCGGCTGATGAAAATCAAGTTGATTTGCCATCTTCTTGGATGATCGGCGATTCGGAGAAGGATGTGGAGGCGGGCAGAAGTGCCGGATGCAGAACTGCCAGAATTCTGAAACCTGGTGCTACCGCAAATGGTAACGCTAATGTGCTCGCACGATCATTGCTTGAGGCAGTCCATCAGATCCTGCGGCTGGAAGAGCCCAGTTCCCATCGTTGGCGAACCGACGTCGTGCAGAATAACTGATGGGAGCGAAATGCACAGTCAGTTGTTCTCCGAGTATCCTTACTCCAGATTGCATTGTTATTCTTTCGAAAATTTGATGTGGCCACCGGCTGAAGCGACGTCAGTTTTTGCCTCGACATATGGAAAAATACACACATGATCATTACTAGCACTCCGCTTCGCATCTCCTTCTTCGGGGGTGGTACCGATTATCCTGTTTGGTACCGCCAGTACGGCGGGTCTGTATTGTCAACCACGATCGACAAGAGCTGCTTCATCACTTGTCGGTGGTTGCCACCCTTTTTCGAATATCACAGCCGTATCTCCTATACAAAAGTCGAAAATGTCGACCAGAACAACGTTATTCAGCATCCATCCGTTCGCGCCTGCCTGCAGTTTCTAGGAATTGACGACGGCATCGAGATTCACCACATAGCGGACTTGCCGGCCCGAAGCGGTTTGGGTACGAGTTCAGCATTTACGGTGGGGCTTCTTCTGGGCCTTTATGCTCTCAAGAATCAGATGCGCGATAAGCATGCGCTTGCGACGGAAGCCATACACGTGGAGCAGGAGCTGCTTCGAGAGGCTGTTGGTGCGCAAGATCAGGTGAGTGCGGCGCATGGAGGCTTCAATCGCATCAATTTCGATACGGATGGCTCGATCGAGGTAAGGCGGATGTTGGCGTCACCAAACAGGCTAGCGGAACTCGAGCAACACCTGGCGCTTTACTTTACCGGGTTCTCCCGGTTCGCCTCTGAAATTGCGCAGGAGCAGCTAAGAATGACGCCTCACAAGAAGCAGGAGTTAGACACCATGCTTCAGTTCGTTGATGAGGCGGAAGCTATTATTGCGAGTCCCGACCGCCCAATGAATGAATTCGGTCGATTGCTGCACGAGAGTTGGAAAATAAAGCGAACGCTGACCCAAAAGATCTCGAACGCCAGCATCGATGAAATCTACGAAGCCGGGCTCAGTGCCGGAGCCCTTGGCGGCAAGCTGCTGGGAGCTGGCGGCGGAGGTTTCATGCTGTTCTTCGTGCCACCGGAAAGGCGCGAAGCGTTGAGGACTCGGTTGAAAAAACTGTTATGCATCCCGTTCGCATTTTCGAACAGGGGAAGTCATGTTGTCGTGTACGAGCCGGAGGAGCAGTACGATAAGTCGCTCGCTAGCGAGCGGAACTCCATATATGCCGAGGCTTCCAGCGTCGCACAAGCTCCCAAATGAACCCGTCACTGAACCGTCGGGATGACATAGTCGTCAGGGATCACGTGCACCCGTTTAGCAGATCACAATTTCTAAGCCCTCCAGCCGCAAGGGAAAGGTACGCATCTTGAGAATCAGTGTTTTTGGGTTAGGCTATGTCGGCGCTGTTTCGGCCGCATGCTTCGCCAGTGAAGGACATAAAGTCATCGGCGTCGATCCGATTCATACCAAGACCGACCTGATCAACAAAGGGCGTTCGCCCATTGTCGAAGCCGACCTCAGCGAGATCATTGAATCGACCGTCAAGGCGGGCCGGCTGCGCGCGACCGACGATTCCGCCCATGCGATCCGAGAAACTGAGTTGTCGTTCGTTTGCGTCGGGACACCAAGCCAGGCGAACGGCAATCTTGACTTGCGATACATTCGGCGGATTTGCGAGCAGATCGGAGAGGCGCTCAAAACCAAGACCGTGCGCCATACTGTCGTCATCCGCAGCACCATCTTGCCGGGCACTATGCACAAGATCGTGATTCCCACCTTGGAGGAGTTCTCGGGGAAGAAGGCCGGGGTTGACTTCGGCGTTTGTAACAATCCCGAATTTCTACGGGAAGGTTCGGCGGTGCAAGATTTCCGGTATCCCCCGAAGACAGTGATCGGTGAGATAGATCAGGCCAGTGGCCATATCCTTGCGACGCTCTACGAAAAACTTGAGGCACCACTGATCAGGACCAATCTGGAGGCCGCTGAGATGGTCAAGTATGTCGACAATAGTTGGCATGCCCTCAAGATCGGTTTTGCCAATGAAATCGGGAACCTCTGTAAGTCTTTGGACCTCGATGCGCACGAGGTCATGAAGATCTTCTGTCAGGATCGGAAGCTCAATATTTCTTCTGCGTACCTCTTGCCCGGCTTTGCTTTCGGGGGTTCGTGTCTACCTAAGGACCTTCGAGCGCTGTCCTATCAAGCCAAAATGCACGATTTGCAACTGCCGATTCTCACCTCCATTCTGCCCAGCAACGAAATGCAGATTACACGGGGCTTGCAACTCATTACGGCAAAGGGTCACATGCGTGTAGGAATTTTGGGCTTCAGTTTCAAGGCGGGAACAGACGACTTGCGAGAAAGCCCCTTGATTGAAGTCATCGAACGCCTCCTGGGGAAGGGGTATGATTTGCGCATCTACGACAGGAACGTAAATATTGCGAGTTTGGTCGGTGCGAACCGGGATTTCATCCTCAACCATATTCCGCACATATCCAAACTCATGGTCAGCGACATCGATGCGGTTCTACAGCACGCTAAGACCGTCGTGATCGGGAATAAGGATCCGGATTTCAAGACAGTGCCAGAGCGGCTGCAAGAGGGCCAATTCCTAATAGATTTTGTACGAATCATCGAGGGAAGGAGCAATAATGGGAAGTATGACGGCATCTGTTGGTGAGCAGCGTGGGACCCAAGGTTCCAATACTGCTTTGAAGGCCGCAATCTATAAATCCATTGAGCAACTCTCTCATTGGTTGGAAGAGAATGACTACCGCGGCTACGATACGTTCGACGGCCTCAATGCCCGATTTGTGCGTCCACTTACGTTCGAGACCAAATTCCTGCGCACAGTACTCCAACAAGGCGTGAGACGGTTTCCTGTGAATTTGCGCCCCCTGCTGGGAGTCACCAAGGAACACTCCAGCAAAGGCATGGGTTTCTTGGCGCGAGGCTTTATGCGGCTTCACAAAACTACTGGCGACCAAGTGTGGAAGGACAAAGCTGAGTTTGCTTTGCAGTGGCTGGTTGAAAATCGATTGCCGGGTTACGGCGGCGCGTGTTGGGGTAATCATTTTGATTATCAATCGCGAGGTTTTTATCTACCCAAGAGGGTGCCTACAGTGGTGTGGACCTCATTAATCGGGCACGCTTTCCTGGATGCTTACGATCATTTTCAAATGGACGAGTATCTTCAGATCGCCGATAGCGCCTGCCAGCACATAGTCCGCGACCTTGGCACCTTGCGCGATGGCGACGGGATCTGCATCAGCTACATTCCGATTACGGATACCCAGGTCCACAATGCCAACACACTGGGGGCGAGTCTGCTCGCCCGGACCTATTCGCATACGCACAACGAATCTTACCGGGAGTTAGCGCAGCAGGCGATGCTGTACACGGCGCAGTATCAAAGAGCCGATTCATCCTGGTACTATGCCGAGAAAGAAAATCATCACTGGGTCGACAACTTTCATACGGCGTACGTTCTGGACTGCTTCAAGCATTATGAGCAGAGCACTGGTGATGACCGCTTCGACCGCCAGTTGATGAGCGGATACGAGTACTGGAAGAAGACCTTCTTCCTTGCGGATGGAACACCACGCTACTACGACTACAAGACCTTGCCCCTTGACATCCAGTGCAGTTCCCAGGCGATCGATACGCTCGTTTTCTTCCATGATCGCGATCCCGAGAGCCTGCCATTAGCGATAAAGGTTGCGCAATGGACCATCATGAACATGCAGGACCGTACTGGCTATTTTTACTACCGTCGATATTCACCGTGGCTGGTCAACAAAACCCCCACACTCCACTGGGGGCAGGCCACGATGCTTTGCGCTCTTGCTGGACTCCACCAACTGTTGTAAGTCTAAGAGACTCCAAGTGAAGAAAAAAGTCCTCATTGTCGTTGAGAATCAGCCTATCCCTTTCGATACGCGCGTACTGAAGGAGGCCCATTCCCTTCATAAGGCGGGATATCAGGTTACCGTGCTGTGTCCCAAGGGCAAGAGTGCTCAGTTCGGACATGAGATTATCGACGGGATCCACGTCTATCGGCACCCCATGCCTAAGGAAGGGAACAGCCCTCTTGGATATCTGTGGGAATACAGCTGCGCGCTGTTTTGGGAGTTTTGGTATGTATGGTGGATCTATCTGCGTCACGGATTTCATGTCATTCAGGGCTGCAACCCACCCGACGACATTTTCCTAATTGCCCTGCCTTTTAAGTTGTTCGGGGTTAAGTACATTTTCGATCACCACGATGCAATTCCAGAGCTGTACCTCTCAAAATATGGCAAGCGAGGAATCCTATTCAAAGCGCAGGTCCTGCTGGAAAAGCTGACCTACCGCTTCAGTGACGTTGTGATGGCCACCAACGCGAGTTACAAAAATCTTGCCGTAACCAGAGGCCACCTCGCTGCCGAGGATGTTTTCATTGTTCGTAACGGTCCCGACTTGGAAACATTCAAAGCCGTTCCTCCGAACCCCGCGCTGAAGTACGGCAAAGCCCACTTGGTCGGCTATGTGGGAACCATGAGTGATCAAGAGGGTCTGGATATCCTCTTGGACGTGGCGTTACGCCTCAAGAAGTTAGGGCGTCTTGATATCCACTTTACTTGTGTAGGGGGAGGGCCTGCACTAGCCAGTCTCCGAAACATGGTACAGGACAAGGATCTCGGGGAGATGGTGAATTTCACCGGGCGGGTTTCCGATCAACGGTTACTGGAGATTCTCTCTAGTTCGGATGTCTGCGTCAATCCTGACAGGCCATGCGAGATGAATGATATTTCCACCATGATCAAGATCATGGAGTACATGGCTCTGAACAAACCTATCGTCCAATTCGACCTGCATGAAGGAAGATTCAGCGCCCAGGACGCGGCGGTGTACGCGGATCCGCAAAACCAAGTCCACGATTTTGCCGCTAAGATCATCTGGTTGCTTGACCATCCTGATGAAAGACGCAGGATGGGTGAGTTCGGGCGCCGACGAGTTGAGAAGGAATTAGCGTGGGAGTATTCAGTTCAGAATCTGCTCGCAGCCTACGAAAGAGCTTTCAGTAAGAAGAGTGCTTTCAAAAAGAGGGCTCACAACGAGACGAGAGTTTTCAGCGAGAGAGATCTGCCCAAGAAAAAAGATGAAACCCAGGCAAATGATTGTCTGGTCGACTATTATCGCTGTCCTGAAAGTTATGTACGGCTGAATCCGAGAGAACCACTTTCGGAGCAAAGCGGCTATTTCGATTTTGGGGCCGGCACGACGTGCTACGGGAGGTGCGCTGGCCATACTCCCTCTGATTCTCCGACAGATACGCTGCCCGATGTACTCTCGAATGCTGTTATTGACGGAGACGCGGTGCACCTGCCATTCGACTTGAAGGAACTGGTCGATAACCTCCGCTGTGAACGGTACTCCGAGGAAGTTGCCGGCTCGACAGAACCTAGAATGATGGCCCGAGCCTACTATTTAGTTCGCCCCCTTCTTCCGGTGTCTATTCGAAAGCATCTGCAAAGATGGCGTCTCAGAAATTGGGAGCGCCTGCCGTTCCCTCATTGGCCCGTGGATAGGACAGTGGATCAGTTGTTCGAGCAGACGATGCTCCTGTCCCTTAAAGCACAGTCGGTCGATAAAATTCCCTTCATTTGGTTTTGGCCGGAAGGCGCCACCAGTTGTGCGATCATGACCCACGATGTTGAAACCGCGTTGGGCGTGCGCTCATGCCCTTATCTTATGGACATGGAGGACGCATTCGGTATCAAAGGATCATTTCAGATAATTCCCGAAGAGCGCTACGAAGTGACTGACGATTTCCTGGATTCTATTCGGCGACGTGGCTTCGAAGTCGTAGTGCACGATCTGAATCACGACGGGCAACTTTTCAGGGACAAAGACCAGTTTCTTCAACGGGCGGCAAAAATCAATTCTTACAAGCAGCGATTTGGCGCCTCCGGATTTCGAGCGGCGGTCCTGTACCGAAAGCAACAGTGGTTCGATGCTTTAGACTTCTCTTACGACATGTCGGTGCCGAATGTGGCACACCTGGACCCACAACGTGGAGGCTGCTGCACGGTGATGCCGTATTTTGTGGGGAAGATTCTGGAGTTGCCCGTGACGACCACACAGGACTATACGCTGTTCAACATTCTCAACGACTATTCGATCGATCTGTGGAAAAAGCAGGTCGATCTGATAATGGAGAAGCACGGCTTGATCAGTGTCATTGTGCACCCCGACTACGTTGCAGGTTCTCGGGAACGAGTTGTTTACGAGACTCTGCTTGCGCACCTGGCAGATTTGAGAAGAGAGAAAGGAATTTGGATTGCGACTCCCGGTGAGGTTGATCGCTGGTGGAGGCAAAGAGCGAAGATGAAGCTCGTTGAAGACGACTTCGGTTGGCATATTGAGGGTCCGGGTAGCGCGCGAGCCCGCATTGCGTATGCCAATCAAAAAGACGGACGCATCTCCTACACGCATAGCGCTGCACTAGCCGAGCTCAGTCGAAGCTCTGGCTAACTCTTGGAATTGAAACGTTCGCGATCGTCGTTAGTTGCATATGAGAGACTCGGCGAGGGCGCATGCCTGCTGTGGACTCCGGTGAAGCAGGTCTATAAAGAAGGAAGGTAGGCAAGTCGTGAAAGCAAACTTTATTGTCGCGCAGTCTGCAAAAACCCACAGTGGATCGGCTTCGAGACACTGTGATGTCGCCGTGATCGGTGCCGGCCCCTATGGACTGTCCGCCGGAGTTCACCTCAAGGCGAAAGGGATTACGGCATGTGTGTTCGGCGAGCCAATGGAGTTTTGGGCTCACAAGATGCCGGAGGGGATGCTTCTTCGCTCACCCCGGGTGGCGTCCAGTCTGTCCGACCCTGATGGGGCCTTCACTTTGGAAGCCTACGAGGCTGCGTCGAAGAAGGAGCCATGCGCTCCAGTTCCTCTCGACACCTTTGTGGAATATGGCAGGTGGTTTCGGCACCAATTAGGCTCCGACCTTGACCAGAGAACGGTTCGCCGTGTCGACCGGGACCAGCCGGGTTTCAGGCTCACCCTGCAGGACGGCACGCAGATTCGCTCGACATCGGTCGTGATCGCCGCGGGGATTGGCCCGTTTAAGAAAAGGCCTGCGGTGTTCCAGAATCTCTCGCCGCAACAAGCAATTCACTGCTATGAAGGTCGAGAAGTGCGAAAGTTCGCAGGGAAGAGAGTAGCCGTGATCGGTGCGGGGCAGAGTGCTTTGGAATCGGCGGCCCTCTTGCATGAAGCAGGTGCCGAGGTGGAGGTAATTGCGCGGCAAGCCGAATTCCGGTGGATCGGCCAGCACAGTTGGCTGCACCACATGGGTCCGGTGTCTTCCATTCTCTATTCTTCTCACGACGTGGGCCCGCTCGGCATCAGCCGCCTCGTGGCGTATCCGAAGCTGGTATCTCATATTCCGCTAGGGGTTCGTGACAAAATCAGAACACGAGCTGTGCGGGCCGCGGGTTCTCGGTGGCTTCCCCCGCGCTTGGCGAATGTAAAAATGACGCGCGGGCGGAGCGTTTTGGAGGCCAAGACCACCGGGGACGAGGTTGCCCTCAAACTCGACGACGGCAGCGAACGTCGCGTCGATCACATCCTGCTTGGAACGGGGTATCAGGTGGACGTATCCCGATACGATTTTCTTCCGCCTGATCTTGCGACGGCTATCGAGCAATTTGACGGCTATCCGAAACTTGGCAGCGGTTTCCGTTGCTCCATCCCCGGATTGCACTTCATCGGTGCTACGGCAGCCCGGAGCTTCGGGCCTTTGCTGTATTTCGTGGCGGGTACGGAGTTCGCCTCTCGGGAGCTGGCTTCCCACCTTTCGAGAAGTCGCCGATAATTCCAACCGCCGCCATGGAAACCCCCACCAGCAAGACGCCAACGAACCCCCAGCAGGTAGGAGCAATCGTCATCGGCGGCGAACACCCGGGACTCGGAATTGCTCGAAGCCTCGGACGCCAAGGCATTCCGATCTACGTTATTGATGACCAGCACTCGGTTTCGCAATTCTCCAAATACGTAACCCGGGTAGTGCGGGTAGAGGACTTGCGAGATGAGGGCAAAACCGTAGAGAGTGTGCTGGAAGTAGGTCAGCGTTATGGGCTGAAGGGTTGGGTTTTATTCCCGACTAGAGATGAAACGGTTGCGGCATTCTCCCGCCATCGGGATCGGCTTGCGGAGTTCTTTCGGGTTACCACTGCAGGCTGGGAGACAGTACGGTGGGCCTGGGACAAGAAGAACACCTATGATCTTGCCGAAGAGCTGGGGATTCCCGTTCCACATACATACAATCTGAGGACGGAGCGAGATCTGGAGGCTGTTTACAGCCGCTTGCCGTTGGCCCTCAAACCAGCGGTTAAAGAGAATTTTTTCTATGCTACGGGTGCCAAGGCCTGGCGCGCGGAGACTCCGGATCAACTCAGGGATTTGTTTCGGAGAGCCATTCGGCAGATCAGTCCAGAAGAGATTCTGATTCAGGAGATCATTCCCGGTGATGGCCGACGGCAATATTCGTACTGTGCTTTCTTTCGTGATGGTGAAGCGCACAGCACCTTGGTTGCTAGGCGGCTGCGACAGCATCCTCGAGAATTTGGCCGGGCGGCTACATATGTTGAGACGATAGAGCATCCTGAGATTGAAGAACTCTCCGAACGCTTTCTCAAGGCCATCGACTACTACGGGCTTGTGGAAGTGGAGTTTAAACAGGACCCTCGGGATGGCCAATTCAAGTTGCTGGATGTGAACGCGCGAACCTGGGGATTCCATAGCATCGGGGCGCCCGCTGGTGTGGACTTTCCTTATCTACTTTACGCAGATCAGGTTGGTCAACCGATCGAGCGACGCAGAGCGAAGGCAGGAGTTGGCTGGCTTCGAGCGGTTACAGACTTTCCCACCTCTGCCTCAGACTTGTGGGCTGGCGAACTAAGTCTGCGCTCCTACTGGAGCTCCCTTAGAAATACGCGAGCGGAGTCGGTTTTTTCTCGACAAGATCCTCTGCCCTCGGCGGCGGAGGTGCTGATGCTTCCTTATCTGGTGATCAAGAAGTACTTTGTGAAGTCGGCAGGAAAGCCACAGACTCAAGCGGCTGGTGACCGTGAAGACACAGACTTGCCTGTGAGTAGTGGATCTGTTAAATAGCCGTAACTTGACGGTGCTGGTAGCCGGTCAAAGAACGTCACGTCACCTCGCTGGTCACAATGAAGATCCTTTGCAGCGTTCTTGACAACAGCACTGCATCCCGGTCGCACTCGGTCGTGCAGTTCAATGGCAATCACTCGCACGTTCCTGATCCAAGGGCAGGACTCGAACACTTCTATTTCCGCGCCTTCAATGTCCACTTTCAAAAGGTCAATTGAGGCAATTCCAGTTTCACGCATGAGCGTGTCCATCGTAATCGCACGTGCTGGTTGCCGCCCGTTTTCAATTATTTGAAAGGCTCCCTTAGGATGGGCATTGGATGCGCCCAGAGTAACCTCGCCATCCTCCCGCCAGAGGGCAGCCTGGATCGGCGTGATCGTCTCGTAGGCAGATGTGTTTCTGACCAACGCCGCGAAGTTCGAGGGCTCGGGCTCAACAGCAATGATTCTCGCCGTCGGGTACCTGAGTGCGAACAGAATACTGGCCATGCCGATATGAGCGCCGACGTCGACGATCGTGTTGGGGCTAAAATCCGGAATGCCCGGATCATACGACTTGCTCTCGAAGATCAAAACGTCCCTGTAGGCACAAAAATCAGACGTATCTATTCGGAGGTAAACGCGGTGATTCGATTGACGAGGGGCAATAGCCAGTTCACGTGGTCTACCACACAGACGAAAAGAAGTGACCGCGCCGACACCGCGGCTTCCGCACACTTCGTAGTACCATTTCAGTCCTTGCCAAAGCCCCACTGTAACCTCGCGTAAAAGTCTTGATTTTACTACGCAGAGTGGCCCCGGCGACGAAGGCTTTTTGACGTGGAAAGGCCTGCGCAGTTCCATTACTATGCGCAATCTGTCTAACTATTGGAGAATGAATGTCCATCCCCAGGATTCCACCGATTCGACGGTTCTTTCAGCTGCAGATTCCACAAGTGTTTCGACCTACCGTGACGTCAGTTTTGGCTAAGACTGTTGGCCGCATGAATCTCGAAGGTCCAGCGGTAGGCCTCACGGCCGTTGCGTATCTCTCGCTGGTCCAGTACCCATCAGACGCCTGGGGCCAGCAACGGGAAAGATAGAAAAGGCCGGGACTGGCTCTATCGGTCGGTCATTGAGCAAGAGGCCTTGGACCAGCAGCCAATAAACTATCTCGAGTTTGGGGTATATCGGGGTGATTCGTTGCGCTTGTGGCTAGCTGGGATCTCCCATCCCGACTCGCGATTCGTAGGCTTCGATACTTTTACGGGCCTCCCTGAAAGATGGCGACCGACCGAGCCGGCGGGGCACTTCAACGCCAACGGGGCAATTCCGGATATCAAAGATCCACGTTGCAGCTTCGAAGTCGGATTGTTTCAAGACACGCTGCCTGCGTTCGTGTCTCACACTGATCTGACAGGTCGCATGGTTGTCAATTTGGATGCTGACATGTTCACCTCGACCCTTGTTGTCCTCACAACCCTGGCGCCGTATTTGAAATCAGGAGACCTCATTTTCTTTGATGAGTTTTCCTGCCCGCTTGACGAATTCCGAGCTTTCGAAGAATTCGTGCGATCGTTTCGAGTCAAATACGAGGTCCTCGGCGCCGTTTATGGATACACGCGAGTTTGCATTAAGGTCCAATAGCGTTAGGGTTGTAGTGACCAGATTATTTGACCAACTACTTTGTTTTGGGAGTTCAGAAATCACATCTGCTGTCCCGCCTGAAGGCTGTCGGCGAGACGATAAAATCAACATACGGACTGACAGTGACTTGGGATCCGCAAGTGAATTAATTTTGGTTTTGGTGCAGTTGTGACTGTCAGCCCGGCTACAAAGCGTGCCCCTTCGGTGACCTCGAAGTGTCGTGGAACGAGCGTCCATGAAATCGATCCACTATGTGATTCACGGTGGGAAGACCTCATTCAAAGGCACCCTCAAGCGTCAGTGTTCCACAGTACAAACTGGCTCAAAGCGTTACAGACAACGTACGGGTACGAACCACTTGTTGTCACAACTTGCTCGCCGGGGTCGCCCCTCACCAATGGCCTTGTCTTTTGTCGAGTTAAGAGTTGGCTGACCGGCCGTCGACTCGTATCGTTGCCTTTCTCCGATCATTGCGAACCGTTGGTGAACAACTCAGGCGAACTGGATGAGCTGCTATTGCATACGAAGCGATATGTGGACGCGGATAAATGGAAGTACATCGAGATCAGACCAATCACGTGTCAGCCGGGCAGCCAGATTGGATTCGGAAGAGGCATTAAGTACAGTTTTCATCGTCTTGACCTGCGCAAAAGCACGGAGGAGTTGTTCCGCAACTTTCACAAGGATTGTGTCCAAAGAAAGGTTCGGCGAGCCGAACGGGAGAAATTGTTTTACGAAGAAGGGAACTCGGAGATTCTTCTACGGAAGTTTTATGATCTGCTGGTCGTCACCCGTCGTCGACAGCACCTGCCGCCGCAACCGCTCTCCTGGTTTCGCGCACTTGTTGCTGAGTTTGGCGATAGCCTGAAGATCCGAGTCGCTTCAAAAGACAATTTGCCGATTGCGAGTATTCTCACAATTACTCACAAGCAGTCCATGGTTTACAAGTACGGCTGTAGTGATGCCCGATTCCACAAGTTCGGGGGGATGGCCCTCTTGTTTTGGAATGCCATCCAGGAGGCCAATCATAAAGGTTTCGATGAATTCGAAATGGGACGTTCTGATAGCGACAATCACGGACTCATTGCCTTCAAAGAACACTGGGGCGCAATCGGCTCGGAACTCAAGTACTGGACGTACCCTTCGACGGACAGGGTGACATCGAACAACCCGTCGAAGGCTATGCTGCGACAATTTGTTCGAGTCGTACCAGATCCCATCTTGAAACTAACAGGGGAACTTTTCTACCGTCACATCGGCTAAGCCGATCGAGGCAGCCCCCCAGTAATCAGTGCACACCAACCCCGTAAGCGCGGTAGGACGGCCACCTGGCCGGGAACTGAACGCGAAGATTCTGTACCCAAACTGCTGTTCTGTCGGAATGACGATAAAAAAAGTCTTGTTCGCAATATGTCTGTTGGTCTTGTGCGGCATTCTGGTGGCTGGGTTGTGGCCATTTCATGCTCCCAGAAACGAAGTCAGTTGGTTGAGCGGTAGAAACGGCCTTCTCCTCGGCAAGCACGGCACCATCGTGAGCGCAAGTCCGTTTAAGGCTGGTGATTCCCAAAGCGACAATTCTTGCACTCTGGAGATGTGGCTGGAACCGACCCGGATCGACTTCGGAGGCATGATTCTCGCGTTTTACTGGCCGGCCAATGGGGTTGTCCCGTTTGCAGCGCGCCAATATCGAGGCGGTGGTCTCGTGCTGGAACACGAAACCCAGAGCCACTTCGCCAAAAAAACAGAGACCTATGTCGGCGATGTCTTCAAGAGCATGAAGCCCGTCTTTGTCACGATCACCTCCGGAGAAGCAGGCGCGGCCACCTACGTAGATGGCACATTGGTCAAAAACTTTCCACACTTTGCCTTCTCACGTGGGGACTTGACGGGTCAGCTCATAATAGGCAACGCTGTGTCGACGACCTATACCTGGCCTGGGCAGTTTAAGGGACTTGCTGTCTACGATCGGGAATTGACGTCCGGCGAGGTATCGCAGCACTATGCAATGTGGACGGAGAACAGGCAGGCGGATCTTGCTAAGAGCCGGGGTGTTGTTGCGCTCTATCTTTTCAATGAACGCAGTGGGAAGGTCGTTCGTAGCCAGGTAGGGTCGTCCCCCGACCTGCTAATTCCGGAGCGCTTCCTTGTTGTTCATAAGTGGTTTCTGGAGCCTTTCTGGAAAGAGTTCCGGCCGGGCTGGAGCTATTGGAAGGACGTCGCAATCAATGTTGGGGGCTTCATTCCACTGGGATTCTTCTTTTATTCGTATTTTTCTTTGGTACGAAGGATCAAACACCCAGCGATGGTCACCATTGCGGTGGGGTTCTTGGTCAGTCTTACGATCGAAGTCTTGCAGGCATTTTTGCCGACGCGAGATTCAGGGACTACCGATCTGATCACGAACACATTCGGAACTGTCCTGGGACTAATTTTATTTGGGTGGACTGTGAGGCATAACTGGTTCACCCGAGTGGGCATTTCGATCGACTCTTCTGCAGGAGAACCGAGAGATGACCTTCAGTTAGCTGGGCGGTTGTGACTCCGAGCATGGCATCCCGTACAGAGTGTGATGAGATTTTCCTCTGAATCGGACCCCGATTGACTGCGAAACTGTTTGTGGTGAATTTCAAGATTGGACATCGCTCCGCACGATTGGCATCTCCAGCTATCCCGGCGGAGAACTTGATTGCGAAGCCGGTCGTACAACTCGCAGTTAAGGCGCAGGCGCGGGTGCATTGATCGCAGACTGTTCACGAGGCTTTCTCAGTCGCGCGATCGAGAAACGTCTTTTGTTCTGCATCCGGAAGGAACTTGAACAGCCGCAGGATCGAATACAACAACAGATTCGAGTTGTCGGAGTCGAGATTGGCTCCTGCCAGGAAGTCAGCGCAGATCATCTCCAGGCAATATCCTCTTGATTTGTCGGTTCCCAGCATTAGGGATGCCGTCTCGATCGCCTGCTCGATAACCGGGATCTGGCTTTTGTAGAATTTGAAGTAGACGATTTCAGCCGGTTCGCAATCTATGCCGGTGAGTTCTTTTTCGACTTCGTGCTTGAACTGATCTTTGGGCAACTCACGAGCTTTGTGCAACCAGGTTGCACAATCGAAATCCTGGCCGTCCCTACGCGCGAGTTTCGCCAGTTCGACACCCTTCGTCCATCCGATTTGTTTCAGGTCACGCCGGGCTTGCGGAGGGAGATGTTCGTGGATCGACATCAAGTAGTAGGCTTTTCTTCTCGATTCCGGAAATCGTCGTGCAAGGAAGTCATCGAACGACGCCAACTGCTCTACGCGCCAGTACTGTCCTGCTCGGACTTCGCACAGATAGCGTCCAAGTTCGACGAAACGCGTGTCGCGTTCTGCCTCGTTCTTCTTTTCCCACGACAGAATCTGGTCGATCTTCGTGAGGACGAAGAGCGCTCGCCGGTGATTCAGCTTCGGCAACACGGGCGGGTTTTTAGTAAGCAAGCTCGTCAAGCCAACCAAGGTTTTCTGCTCCGGGGCGTCGAACAAGACGGGTATCGACCATCTGCTGGTTCCCGAGGCAAAGCCCGATATAGGGGCAGTTGCTACAGGGATTTTGCGGGAAGCGAACCCCGCTATGAGGCAGGAAGTGGGCGGACTCGATTCGCCCAATCGTATCCTCTGCCAACTGGCCGAACTCGCGACGTTGTTCATCGGTGATTGTGGTTCGTAAGTATTGAATCTCAACCAATCGCTTGCGGACGAAGACGACTTGGGCGACATGCGCGATTCCCGTCATCCAGGAATAGCAGACCAGTTGGGGATCGAGTGCGAGGAGTCCGTCGGGTTCTTCTGAGTAGCGGCTCGAGGTGGTTTTCCACTCGATCAGGCAGCCCTCACCGTCGAGCTTCCCGATGGCGTCAACGTAGGCGACAAAGTCGTTTTTCCCAGAAACTGGACGCGTGAACTTGATCTGCAGTTCGTGACGGGGTTTACGGATACGAATGCGATCATCCTGGCAGAATCGGTCGAGGAGCTGAATTCCTTGTTGAAGCATCCGATCCCACGTGTCGCCCTTCGAGTAGCGCAAGCCCTGATTTTGATAAAGCGACCATTCGCGGAAGAGGACAGCGGCAGCGTCCTCCCGCAGGAAGTACGCGGACAGAGCTTGTTCGAAGGCGCGCCCGAAAAGCATCGCGGCTCGAGTATCTTTTTCTTGCCAGCCGTCGAGGTAACGGTGGCGATAGCGCCGTGGACAGGTTAGGTACTGGCTGATCTGGGTGTAGCTGTAGGTCACTTTGACGTCCCCCATACCGCCATGCTCGCGGGTGACGCGCTCAAAAGTTGTTCCCATTGGCCGGCAGGTGCGAAGCCGTCTAGATTGAGCAGGGAAGTGCCGTTGATGACAACGTGGCTGACTTTGACCACTCCACGGAGGCCAACCAGGTTCTTGTCATCGATTTCGTCTTGCCCGAGCAGCTCGATGTCGTAACCGAAGTCACGCAGAAACCAGTTAAGTTTCCACAACGCTCTGGGCGTGCAATAGAGGCGGCCAGTAACTGAATGTCCCGTGAGTTCTTTTGGCTCTAGGACTGAGAAGCGAAGAAGATAGAAAGGCTTTCGCGAATCCCACCGATGCTGAGCTCGCTCGACGCGGACGAGGAGCAGGCCATCGCAAACTTGAGAGGCAGCAGATTGACCGGCCTCGTGCAAGCCTTGGATATGACGTCTCACGCGGCACCTTCTTTCGGGCCGAGATAGCTGTTGAGTTGGCACAGTAGGCTATCTCGGTTTTTGTCGGCCCAATCAGCCAAATGGGCGACGAAGTTTTCAACCTGCTCGCGAGTAGCTTCGCGCAAGTTCTTCACGCCGCAGAAGTCAGTCGCATACGACTTAACGAGGATGGCATCCAGTTGATGCTGGCGAATGATTTGGCAGAGGTGGTCACGGACCGTCCGTCCGCCATAGTTTCCGTTGGCAGGTTGCGGAGGAAGCTTCTTCGACCGTGGAGAGGATGCAGACCTCTCCGCGAGGGAACCGATTTCCTCGACGGAGCAGATGCCGACTCCATAGGCTTTTCGCAAAGCTCGGTTCACCGCACGCGTTTCAGCGACGCGCATTTCGGCGCCCTGGACAAGGAAGGAAACGTTGGAGGGGTCGGCATCGCCATAGCCAATAAAGCCTCGACAGGCTCTGCTCTTGTACACAGTAGCCTCGAACGCCCAGCGTTGTGACGGTGGATCACAAAAGTTTGTAACGGCTTTACAGTGAATACCAGCACAGCGATTTCGGGAGGCCAGTCGTATTAGCCCCGTATGGGTCGCATACCACCCATGCTCTAACCAGATTAAGTCACCCTCAGCAATCGAAAATTGATAACGGTCAGTAAGAACTTTTAGCGATGTAAAAGCAGATTGATTCAGCTCAGATTTCCATCGAGATCGGGCAGATCTTAAATTGCTCCGTAACAGTCGGTTATCCATGAGTCGCTCCAGTGTGCGTACAAACACATACATTGTATGAGATATAAATAAGGGAGTCAACAACTTGCTAACAACAAGCGACTGGTTTTTTCATACAATCTCATCATTATGAAGAAAAATGCTCCCCTAGCATTTCGTATCCCGAGCGACCTTAAGAAGGCTCTCCAGCAGATCGCCAGTCGTGAGGCACGGAGCATCTCTCAGATCTGCGAAATTCTGCTGACGATCGGAACAGAGAACTATGCCAAGGAAGGATCAAAATACTTGCATCGGTATCTGGGGCAGAATAAGGAAGGATGACGCCTTGAGACCCGTAAAGCGGTGAGTGTAGCGCTGTTGCCTTCTCACACGATGTGTGTGGAGATCCGAAATATACGTTGCGCAGCATAGGTTCGAGGCTGTTCTTATTCGGGGTAGTAGACATCGAACCAATTTTCGAAGTCGATGAAAGTGTTTCTTTCTGTAGTGTCCGTAACTAACTGTAATTAATGTGTATATAGAGACGGGGTCAGAGCTGAATGTCGGCTATAATTTGATTCAGGGCCGATTTGAAAAAGCTCGTCGGGGTGGGGAACGTGTCGGGAAAGCTGACTGGATTTCGAAGGCGATTGGCGAAGGTTGAACAGGCCTTGGGGGAGACTGCGAAGCAAGAAAAGCAGGCGGACTGTATCTGCATACGCAATGGCGCGCGGATTACTATTGCATTTTCGAACAAACCAGAGGAGTTCGAGGCGGACATGAACCAGAAATGTCCTGCCCACGGGTTCCGTAGCCTGGGCGACATAACAGTCTTTAGAGTCGTCGGGCGGGGCCAGAAAAGAGACGAGCGGTGCAGACTGGATGACCTGTTGGCTGAATACAGAGCGCGAGAGGCCGATTACTCAAGGAATAAGTTAGAGCCAGGCTCTTAGGAAACACGGCGACCACGATTTGATTTAGCCCGATTTGAGGGCCTCGGCGAGGGTGCAGACTGTGGCGGGAAAACTAGCTGGATTGCGCAGACGATTGGAGAAAGCCGAGAAGGCTTTGGCCGAGACTGTGGAGCAGGAAAAGTTGGCCAACTGCATCTGCAAAGTCGGGCGAAAGTCGAGCCCTACGATTGCGCAATCAAACGAGCCAGAGAAGTTCACGGCGGAAATGAACCGGAAATGTTCCGTTCATGGATTTCGTGACCTGGGCCCCATCCTAGTGATAAGGATCACCGACCACCCAGGTGAAAGATTCCCGCTTGACGACCTGTTAGATGAGTGTAACGCCCGGAAATCGGAATACGAGAGAGCCAAACTGGAACATGACACCCAAGAAGCCTGATTCTCGTTGCCAAGGTCGCACGAAGAGCGGCGACCCCTGCCGGGCTGCTGCGACCGCGGGCGGACTGTGCTACTTTCATGCCAATCCCAACAAGGCCGCGGAGCTTGGCCGAATCGGGGGCAGCAAAAAGAGCCGCGCACCGCAGAGCAGCGAGCCCCTGCCCACGGTGGACAATGTGATCGCGGTGCGGGACTTGGTAGCGCGGCTAATCGCGGATGTCCATACGGGTAAGCTCGACCCGAAGGTGGCGGCCGGTATGGCACCTCTCATGAACCTGCAGCTGTGGGCGATTGAGACGATTGAGACCTTGAATATCGAGATGCGATTGGCGAAGGTGGAAGAGGAACAGAGGAAGCGTGCGGCGGGACTCGACAAAAAAGAGTACGTGTAACCCGCTGGCCCTGGCCGGCCCGAGAGCCTGACGGCGAGATAGGTAAGCTGTTAAGCCATCCGCCTCAATCGATAGCTAGAATCCCAACAAATCATCGCTTATGATGCCTTAAGCGGTGGCTAATCCGGCAAGCCATCCCCCTCGATATTTTTTCAAAACGGATTCTGCACCTCAAATGACTGACCCGACCTCCACGGTCCGCGGCATTTCTGACACCGCTCGCTGGGTGGCGTATTTTCGGGCGCGGGAAACCGAGCGGCCCGACGCGCTCTTCCGCGATCCTTTCGCCAAGCGTCTCGCCGGCGAGCACGGATTCCAAATCGCGAAGTCGCTGCCCGACGGCAACAAACACGAGTGGGCCTGGACAGCGCGCACATATCTTTTCGATCAGTTTCTTTCGCGCGCAATTCAAGACGGAGCAGACCTCGTCGTGAATCTCGCGGCGGGACTGGATGCACGTCCTTACCGGATGGAGTTGCCCTCCACGCTGCAGTGGATCGAAGTCGATCTTCCTGACATCGTTGCGTACAAAGAAGAAATCCTGGGTAATGAGAGAGCTCGCTGCAGACTCGAGCGAGTTTCTTTGGACTTATCAGATGTGTCGGCGCGGCGCAAACTCTTCGCGGAACTTGACGACCGCGCGAAAAAGATTGTGGTCGCGAGTGAAGGACTCCTAATCTACTTCGCCACGGAAGACGTTGCATCGCTGGCGAAAGATCTTGCTGCCGGGAAGCATTTTCAGAGTTGGATCATCGATCTGGCCTCTCCGGGTCAACTGCGATTGATGCAGCGTACCAGCGGAAAACAACTCAGTGAAGTGGGCGCAGCGTTCATGTTTGGACCGCCGGAGGGCGCTAACTTTTTCAGGCCGCACGGTTGGGAACCGAAAGACGTGCAGGGAATGCTGAAGACTGCCGCGCAGTTCAAACGCGCGCCGGCTGAATTGCTATCTCTTTTACCCGAGCCGAAAGGGAATTTCGGAAATTATCCCTGGACCGGCGTGTGCCTGCTCAACAAGCCTTAGTCGAGCGGAAGCATGAAGAAGAAAATCCCCCAACTGGACGCGGTTCGCGGCATCGCCGTACTGCTGGTCTTGTTGCACAACACCGACGTCTATCCTGCCGTCCATTTACGTTTGATCTCGGAGAACGGATGGATGGGAGTGGATCTTTTCTTCGTGCTGTCAGGACTTTTGATCACTGGGATTCTGCTCGACACGAAAGAATCGGACGGCTACTTCAAGAATTTCTACGCGCGGCGCTGTCTTCGGATCTGGCCTCTGTACTACTCGTTGTTGCTGTTCATGTTCGTGATCGTGCCGGTTCTGCGGCCGTCCGAAGGGCACACTGTCTTCGAAGCACGGTCGTCGCCGTGGTGGGCCTATCCGATTTTTCTTCAGAACTTCCTGATTTCCATTCCGACCAAGGCCACAGGGGCGCTCGGCGTCACGTGGTCGCTCGCCGTCGAGGAACAGTTTTACTTGGTTTGGCCTCTGGTGGTGCGGTTCTGTAATGAGTCCCAGCTCCGCAAGATCGCCATCGCAGTGATTTGTATTTCCCCGGTGCTTCGTTTTTATTTGGTCCGGGATCAAGTCAACATTTACTCGAACACGTTCTGCCGTTTGGACGGGCTGATGGCTGGAGCACTTCTGGCGATTGTGATCCGTTCCGCGAGCTTTGTCCCGTCGAAGTCGACGACGCGCGCGTGGATCGCACTTCTGGTCTCGGCTCCGCTCGCGCTTGGGATCGAAACAGCGTTCGATGCAAAATGGATTGTTCTGTCGTTGACGGCCCTGGCTTCAGTTTCTTTTATATACCTCGCATTATTCTCGACGCAGAAGTGGTTGCAAGTTTTGCTGACAAACCGATTTCTGGTTTACACCGGGACCATCAGCTACGGAATCTACCTGCTGCAGAAGATTCCACTGGATGCAGCGAAAACATTTCATTTGGACAAACATCAGTTCCTGGCTCTGCCGCTCACCGCTGCCGCGACTTACGCGCTCGCGACTTTATCTTGGAATTTGCTTGAAAAACCGGCCCTCAGGCTAAAACGTTTTTTCGAACCCAAGACTGGCAACCCGGGTCGAGTCAACGATGAACTCCTTAGCGTGGCCGAGAGGTAATCATGAAGTGGTTACCGAAGTGTTTCGGAAGTGCATTTCCTTGGAGCTTCCAGTTACGGAATGGACCACAAACCCTCGGCGGCCTGTGGTAAAATTGGCTTCACTCCCCCATAATTCCCCCACAGATGTACCGGCGCGCCTCCGCGTCTTTAGCATTATGAATGGCAAATCATACTAGGAGCATTTCTTCTGGCATGCTGAATACTGCGATCATTGGGGCGGGTCCGTATGGGCTTTCGGTCGCCGCGCATTTGCGGCGTAGTGGGGTTCCGTTTCGCATCTTCGGTCGTCCGATGGACAGCTGGCGGGCGCACATGCCAAAGGGCATGATGCTCAAGTCGGACGGTTTCGCTTCGAACATCTATGATCCGGAAAGCGCGTTTACGTTAGGGCAGTTTTGCGCTGAACGCGGCATCGAGTATGCCGACGCCGGTGTTCCGGTACGGCTCGACACGTTCTCCGCTTATGGGCTTGCCTTCCGCGATCGCATGGTTCCCGAGCTCGAAGACAAGCTGGTAACCAGCGTCAATCGGCTAAGTGACGGGTTTCTGTTGCAACTCGAGGACGGGGAAACGGTTCTCGCCCGATCGGTGGTGTTGGCGGTTGGCATTACTCACTTCGACTACGTCCCTGAGAAACTGGCACATCTGCCGGCGGAATTTCTGTCTCATAGCGCCCGGCATCACGAGGTCGAGCCCTTTCGGGGGCGCGATGTCGTCGTGATTGGCGGAGGGTCTTCTGCGCTGGACTTGGCAGGGTTGATGCACGAGGCGGGCGCGAATGTGCAGCTCGTCAGTCGCAGGGCGGAGTTGAAGTTCCATAGCCAGCCAACGGGTAAGCCACGGTCACACTGGCAACAGATCAGGCATCCGCAGTCAGGACTTGGTCCCGGCATGCGCTCGCGCTTTTTTGCGAACTCACCGACGGCTTTTCACTATTTGCCCGAACGTCTTCGAGTAGAGGCTGTTCGTAGAACCCTTGGTCCGTCGGGGGGATGGTTCATTCGGGACAAAGTGGTCGGGAAAGTGCCCTTGCATCTTGGATGCACGCCGCAAAGCGCCGAAGTACAGAACGGTGGGGTGCGTTTAAGAGTTCGGTCAGCCGACGGCAGTGAACGGGAGATTGTGACTGAGCACGTCGTCGCTGCGACAGGCTACAGAGTGGATCTCGAGCGATTGAAGTTCCTTAACCCGGAGATTCGCGCGAGCCTCAAAGCCCTCAACGGAGCGCCGGTGTTGTCGTCGTCGTTCGAGTCGTCGATTCCCGGTCTCTATTTCGTGGGAGTTGCAGCCGCCAACAGCTTCGGGCCGGTCATGCGGTTCGCGTTTGGAGCTGGTTTTGCCGCTCGCACCGTTACCCGGACGCTGACGAAGTCACTCTCAAGAGAGCCGGCATCGGTTGCGGTTCGGAGCGTGGCGACGACCGCCAAATGAGCGGATCCAGGCAATATTACTGTTCCTCGTGGTGTGTTTCACAGAAGCGGGTAGACGTATGAAGCGAGAGACAATTGCCATACACGTTGGCTACGACGGCGATCCTACGACGAAGGCCGTCGCCGTCCCCATCTACCAGACGATCGCCTTCGAGTTCGATAGCGCTGAACACGGAGCGGCTCTGTTCAATCTCGAAGTCGAAGGGAACATCTACACCCGCATCGGAAATCCTACGAATGCCGTCTTAGAAAAACGAGTTGCGGCTCTCGAAGGCGGGGTGGAAGGCCTTAGCGTCAGCTCCGGAATGGCTGCGATTGAATATTCACTGATCAATATCTGCGAGTCGGGCAACAACATCGTTTCTCTGCCGCAGCTCTATGGCGCGACGTTCACTCTGCTGGAGCACATCTTTCCCAAGCGCGGCATTACCACAAGGTTCGCGGCGAGCGATCGTCCCGAAGATGTGGACAAGCTGATCGACGAGAACACCAGGGCGGTTTATTGCGAGAGCGTAGGCAATCCCGCGGGAAATGTCGCGGACATTGAAGGACTGGCGAAGGTTGCACATAAACACGGTGTCCCTTTGATTGTCGACAACACGATCGCTACTCCGATTCTCTTGAGGCCGATCGAATATGGCGCTGACGTTGTGGTGCATTCCATGACCAAGTTCATGGGAGGGCACGGTACGACACTCGGCGGAATGATTGTTGACAGCGGGAAATTTCCCTGGCGCAAATATCCCGAGAAGTTCTACATGTTCAACCGGCCGGAGATTGCGTATCACGGCGTAGTCTACGTCGAACATTATGGCGACGCCGCTTATGTGGCGCGCTGCCGGACGGTTTGCCAAAGAAACACAGGAGCTACGCTGTCGCCATTCAACGGTTTCCTGCTGCTGCAGGGAGTAGAAACCATGGCGCTCCGCGTCGAACGCCACGTCGAGAACGCGCGCAAGGTAGCGGAATATCTGCGCGATCATCCGATGGTAGAGTGGATCAACTACGCGGGCTTTCCAGAGAACCCGCTGTACCCGATGGCGCAACGATACCTGGGTTCGAAGCGTTGCTCCCTCTTGACGTTTGGAGTGAAGGGCGGCTTCGAGGCAGGGAAGAAGTGTTTCAACGCGCTCAAGTTATTCAAGCGAATGGTGAATATGGGCGATGCCAAGTCGCTGGCGTGTCATCCGGCGTCCACGACCCACCGGCAGCTTACGCCCGAGGAACAAGAGAAGGTCGGTGTCACCCCGGAGATGCTTCGGCTCAGCGTAGGTATCGAACACATCGACGATATTATCGACGACCTTGCCCAGGCACTGGGAAAGGCCAAAGTATATGAAGCCGGTGAAAGCTCGTAGCTCGCACTAGGGGATTTCATGTCATTGATTATTGACGGCGGTCGCGTTCCTCCCCGTTTGGCTGAAAGCAAGATCTCGCATCCGGGGCGTTCGGTCGATCATTCCGCGTCGGCGGACTGCGTCAGAATTGCGTTCGTCAATAACATGCCGGACACGGCGCTCGAAGATACCGAAATGCAGTTCTTCGAGCTGCTGGATGCTGCGGCTGGGGACATTCCCGTGTTTCTCAGCCTCCACTCCCTGACCGGAGTTCCCCGCGGGGAACTGGGACAGCAGCACGTGAGCAGCTTTTACGGTAGTACGGACGCCTTATTGAATAACCAGTTTGACGGCGTAATCATGACCGGAACCGAGCCGCGGCAGCGTAACCTGCGCAATGAACCCTACTGGTCGGCTTTGGCTCACGTTCTAGACTGGGCGGAAAGCAATACTGTCTCGACGATATTGTCATGCCTGGCGGCGCACGCAGGCGTCCTTCATAGCGACGGCATCGATCGTCATCCGCTAGCTGACAAGCAGTTCGGTGTATTTGATTTCGGCAAGACCGCGAATCACCAACTCACCAGCGGTACCGGGAAACGGATACGATTCCCGCACTCTCGATGGAATGAAGTGCAGGCGGATGCACTGACTGCATGCGGCTACACGGTGCTGACCCAATCGCCGGAAGGTGGCGTGGACTCGTTTGTGAAGAAAAAAAAGCGGAGTCTGTTCGTACACTTCCAGGGACATCCAGAATATACCGCGCAGACTCTGCTGAAAGAGTACCGGAGAGATATAAAGAGATTCTTGAGGAGTGAACGAGAGGCGTATCCCTCGATGCCGAAAGGCTATTTCGATGCGGCCACTGTAAGACTTCTGGGCGATTTCCGAGATGTTGCTATGTCCGAGCGGCGAGAGGAACTGATGGAGCGCTTCCCGGAAAGTACCGGCAGTTTGCAGAAAACCTGGCACTCCTCCGCCGTGAGTATCTATCGGAACTGGCTGCAGTATGTCGTGACGAACAGGGCAGATGTGTCAGCGTTTCCGGCGATGGCTGCGGTCTACCATCAAACTTCGCGGAAGCGTTCAGCGCGTACGTAGAAAACAGAGGAGCCACGTGTCAAAGGTAGTGTCTTTATCCCACAATACTTCTGCGGAAAGTGCCGCCGGCGCTCAATCGGAGAGTGCTCTGCTGCGGTCAATCGTCATGACCCTTCCGGCCAGCGTCGAGCTCGATCCCGAGCCGCTTCCCCAGGAGTGGATTTTGAGTGGTACACCCGTCGCGCGCAGCAAGATTCTGGTGAGAAGCCGCGACTGGGCGTCGAGCGTTGTGGTTTGGGACTGTACAGCGGGGCGCTTCACTTGGCACTACGGTCAGGACGAGACGATTTTCGTTGTTTCCGGCGAAGCGTTCCTGCTACTCGAGAATGGCGAAGAACGCCGCTTCGGCCCGGGCGAGGTCGGATTCTTTCCTGCGGGCACGACGTGCACCTGGCGGGTGGCTGAAAATATTCGCAAGGTTGCCGTTCTTCGGGAGAGCATGTGGCCGCCGCTGGGATTTTGCTTAAAAGGCTTTAAGAAGGTGCTTCGGATCATCGGCCTATCCGGCAAGTCGCCGCTGTGACGCCTTCATCCGCCGCCGAATTCTGATCTCGAACCGCCCTAAGAACCATCAAAATCGACATGAACCCCGCAGCCACAACCCTTCGCATCGGCGACCTCGTAGAAGTAAAGTCGCCGGCGGAAATCCTGCAGACCCTCGACGGCGATGGCACTTCGGATCGGCTGCCGTTCATGCCAGAAATGGTTGAGTTCTGTGGGAAGCGGTTTCGCGTCTCTAACCGGGTTGTGAAAACTTGCTACTACGGGACCAGTTCGGGCATGCGGAAATTTCCGGCCGAGGATGTCGTTCTTCTCGCTGGCTTGCGCTGTTCGGGCGATGCGCACGATGGGTGTCAGAAGGCGTGCACAATCTTCTGGCGCGAGGCATGGTTGCGTAGAGTCGTGAATGCCGGGACGATTCCCTTGAGCGTGGATCCCGAAAGCAGGAAGTGGCTGCGAGCCCGGCTTAAGACCTCGACCGGTCCGAACACCTACTTTTGTCAGGCCAGTGAAATTCTCAATTCGACCGTCGAGTTATCGCGCTGGGAACGATTCGGGAAGGCCTTCAGCGAAATCCGCGCGGGCAACTGTAGTGTCCTCGAAATGGCACACCGTATGGGCATATGGGTTTTTTGGAAAGTCCGCAAAGTGTTTCTTGGCGCTTACGCCCGTGGAAGCCAAAAGTCGACGCCAGTGGAAAGCCTGAATCTTCGGTCCGGAGAGTGGATCGAAATCAAGCCTCTGGAGAGCATCACGAAGACTTTGGATGAGAAGGCTCACAACCGCGGGCTGTACTTTACCCCGGCCATGGGAGGTTTGTGCGGCGAGCAGCACCGGGTCGAGCGTAAGCCAGAGAAGATTATTGTGGATGGCACGGGAGAGATGCGGCAGCTCCGCAATACAGTGTTCTTGGAAGACTCGCTCTGCGGATGCGCGTGTGTGGCCTTCGGCGGTTGCCCGCGCGGCGAATTCGCTTACTGGCGGGAGATTTGGCTTCGCCGGGTGCCGGCCGCATCAGCCGGGCGCGAGCAGTCCGAAATCGCCTAGGGTCAACTTACTGCAGCAAGAGCGCTCGCGGCACTACGATTTGGTATGCAAGAAATAACTCACGATAACGTCGCCCAGCTTTTGACGAACCTTCCGGAGCGCATTAGCGACGTGATCAAGCCGTGGGCCCACAGTTCGCCGGAGCGACCGGCTCTGGTGGCAGCATCGGGCACATGGACATACCGCCAACTAGCATCTGCCGTCACCGACACTCAGCGCTGGCTGCTCGACTCGGGTGTTCGCCCGGGTGATCGGGTCATGATCGTGTGCGAAAACTGCCAGGCATTCGTCGCGATTCTGTTAGCCCTGTCGGGCCTCGATGCGTGGCCAGCGCTGGTTAATGCACGTCTTTCGCCGCGTGAAGTCGACGAGATTCGGAATCACTGTGGGGCGCGCCTGGTGATCTACACGACGAGCGTGTCGCCGCATGCCCGAGAACACGCCAAGCGGCATGGCGCGGTAGTCCAGGAAGCTGCGGGCGTGGGCCCGATCGCGATCGGACCGCTTAATGAAACAGTCGAACCAGAGCTAATCGACACAGAGGTTGCACAACGCGTCGCCGCCCTAATTTATACGTCGGGCACAACCGGGCTTCCTAAAGGAGTCATGCTGACGCAGCGGAACCTTCTGTTCGTCGCAGCGGTGTCAGCCAAAATCCGAGCTCTGAGTCCTGAAGATCGCCTCTACGGCGTCTTACCGATGTCCCACGCAGTCGGTCTTTCCGTGGTTCTTTTGGGTTCATTGCTGAGCGGTGCGACCCTGTACTTAGCGCCGCGTTTCGACCCAGTAGCAGCCCTAGCTACGCTGGAGAAAGAGCGATTGACCGTTGTGCTGGGTGCTCCCGGAATGTTCTCCCTGCTGGCGGACTACGCAAAGTTGAAGGGATTGAAGTCGCTCAAGTTTCCCGCCCTTCGCATCATTTCATCGTCTGGCGCGCCGCTTCAGACCCTCGTCAAATCGCAGGTGGAGAGCTTGTTTGGCATGGTGCTGCACAACGGATACGGCGTCACGGAATGCTCACCCAATGTCTCCCAGGCCAAGGTTGGAGAGTACCGAAATGATACTTCTGTGGGACAGGTTCTCCCGGGAGTAGAAATCCACTTGATCGGATCCGATCAACAGCCCGTGGCCGACGGAGAGGTCGGCGAGTTGTGGGTGCGCGGTCCGAACGTCATGAAAGGTTATTACCACAATCCAGAGGAGACGGCTGCCGCCATCAATCCGGAGGGATGGTTCAACACTCGCGACCTTGCACGACTCGAAAACGGCTATCTTTTTATCGTTGGCCGAACCAAGGAATTGATCGTTCGTTTTGGTGAGAATGTCTACCCAGCAGAGGTCGAGGCGGTGCTGAACTCGCATCCGGCAGTCGTGCGTTCCGCGGTCATAGGGCGGAGGGTCGAGGGAACGGAAGGCGGCGAAGAGGTCGTTGCATTCGTGCAACTCTCGCGGTCCTCACCAACTTCGGAGGCGGACTTGGCACAACACGCCGCACAACATCTTGCTCCATACAAGCGGCCATCGCAGATTCTGATTGTCTCCTCACTGCCACTTACTCTGACAGGAAAAGTTGTCAAAGGCGAGCTCGCCAGGATGGCCCAATTCTCTACCAGCCGCTAACGGCGCAGAGCCGCCCGGCTCTACAAAAGCACTTCAATCAGTGTCGGCCCTTCACCCTCTAATCCCATCCGTAACGCCTTCCCGAATGCATCCAACGAATTGACTCGGGTGCCGGGCACTCCCATTCCTTTCGCCAACTGCGTCCAATCGAGATCGGGACGCCCGATCTCAAACATGCTGGCGGCTCGAGGACCAGGGTTGCCCACCCCCAAGTAGGAAAACTCACGTTTCAAGACGGCGTAGTCGCGGTTCGCGAAAACTACCGTCGTGATGTTGAGACCCTCCCGTGCCATCGTCCACAGCGCTTGTGCTGTGTACATGCCGCTCCCATCGGCAGTCAGGCACAATACCCATCGATCAGGACACGCCACAGCTGCGCCTACGGCCAGCGGCAACGCAATTCCGATCGAGCCGCCGGTGTTTCCCAGCCATTCGTGGGGCGGAGCTCCCTTGGTTGCAGCCATCAGCCCACGGCCCGATGTCATGGACTCGTCAATGACTATGGCGTTTTCGGGCAGGAACGCCCCAACCGCTGCAGCCAGTCCCTGCAGCGAAATCTCTCCACTGGGCACGGGCGAACACTCCGCTTTTTCCACGAGCAGATCTGTCTTTTTTATTGACAGGGCCTCTGCCAGCGCTTCGAATGCGCCAACGTAATCTTCGCCGGGTCTAGCCAATGTGTAGATCTCGCACTCGGGCGAAGTGAACACACTGTTTTTTCCGGGATAGGCGAAATACGCGACTGGAGCTTGAGCGCCCACAAGGATCAGCTGGCGAAACTCCTTGAACTGCTCGATCCCTTGTTCGAGGACGTATTGGACGCGATCAACTCTTGGGATTCCAGCGCCGCGTTGCAATCGAGTGAACGGGTAAGGGGCAAGCAGTTTCGCCCCTGTCGCCGCCGCAACGCGTGCAGCGTTAATCAAACCCTTGCCGTATAGCGCGTTCCCAGCGGCCACAATCGCGGTTCGCAACCCTGACCGGAGCATCGTGGCTGTGCGCTCGATCGTCTGAGCATTCGGAAGAGGAGGTTTAGGCAACGCAGAGATGCTTGCGATCGAACCGCCTTCACTCCAGGAAACATCAGCGGGGACGATCAGCGTGGCGATCTGCCCGGGTGCTGAGCGAGCAGCAACTAAAGCCTCGGCCGCATCACGGCCTACCTCGGAAGAAGAGCGAGAGGTGCGCAGCCACTTGGAATATGGTCGCGCAATGCCTTCGATGTCCGAGGTGAGCGGCGTGTCGTATTTCAGGTGATCCGTCGCATGTTGGCCAACCAGGTTGACAATGGGGGCTCGGGCCCGGCTGGCATTGTGCAGATTTGCCAGGCCGTTGCCGAGTCCAGGGCCAAGATGGAGCAGCGTGCTTGCCGGCTTCTCGGTCATGCGGGCGTATCCGTCCGCGGCGCCCGTGACGACGCCTTCAAATAAGCCCAGCACACAACGCATCGCTGGAATCTGATCGAGGGCGGCGACAATATGGATTTCGGACGTGCCCGGGTTCGTAAAACACACATCCACTCCGCCGGCCAGCAGCGTGCGAATTAGACTTTCCGCCCCGTTCATCCTGTTGTCCTTGCAGACATTGAGCAGGTTATCAAAACACGGTTCGAATGGGTGAGCTAGCGGAGAGCTTCCTCCACATAGCGAGAGACAGCATCCGCCAATTTCTCATAATGCGTAGACATGATTCCCAGATGATCGCCCGGGACGGTTTCCATCTCGAACTTCGCCGCCAAGTGCGCCCAAACAGCCGCCGGATCAGCAGGGAAGTCGGTCGGGATTTCGGCTCTCACGAACTTGATCTTGCCGGGATAGAACCGGGGTTTGTAGCGGGTTAACGCTAAGTAAGCGCACTCACGCGCCCGTTGCATCGCCGGCGACAGAGACACGTCTACAGGCGGTTGATAAGAGACTTTCGGAGCCGTTGCTCGTCTTCGGGAAGGGCGGACGATAAGAGAAAGCGCTTCGCCCACGGGCAATTTCATCGCGGTAGTGGCGCGTCGTGTCGCCAGGCGCGCTACCAGTTGTGCGCGCTGCGCTAGTGACAGATAGCGGATGTCCGGGTAAGAATCCAGCATGGCGAGCAACGCTACCTTTTCCCCGTTGCTGATCAGCCGTTGCGCCATTTCAAGCGTCACCAGTCCGCCCAGCGAGTATCCTGCGAGGAGATAGGGTCCGTGCGGCTGCACTTGCCGAATCGCATCCAAATAGAACTGCGCCATTTCCTCGATGCGGTCGAATGGCTCTTCCGCTCCGTCGATGCCCTTGGCCTGCATTCCTTGAATCGAGTGCGGCGTCTGGATGTGCTTCACGACCTGAAAGAAGTCGATGACGCTTCCGCCGAGGCCATGCGTAATGAAAAGTGGAGGTTCCACAATGCCATCCTTAAGCCGTACCAACGTGGGTACGCGCAGTTCAGCTGGCTGTTCCAACACGGCAGCGAGCGCCGCTATTGTGGTAGCGACGTAGATTGTCACCGGTGGAAGTTCACGGCCGCACGAACGCGCGATCTCGTTGAACAATTGCAGAGCCAAGGTCGAATCGCCGCCGAGATCAAAAAAGTTGTCATCGAGATCGACGGACGATAGCTGAAGCACCCGCTGCCAAATCGGGGTCAGCATCTCGACCATCGTGGATGTCGGCATAGGGTTCACATTACACCTTGGCGGGCTATCGACGGATCATGAATGTGCAAACGCCCAGTAGAGTTCTCGAGCCTTGGTGTAAACCGGGCCGAAGGGCAGGGAACGGTCGCCGATCCGAGTCACCGGTACGACCTTGGAATAATTTCCGGTCGCAAAGATTTCATCGGCTTTCTCGAAGTCCTGATAGGCCAGCGTTTTTTCGATTACGCTGACTTTGTTATCACGCAGTAGTCCGATTACTCTCTGCCGAGTGATACCTGCTAGGAACGTTCCGTTGGGAAGAGGAGTGAACACGACCCCGTCTTTCGCCATGAAGACGTTGGACGTTGCAAGTTCGGCGACATTACCCAACATGTCGCAGACAATGGCATTGTCGAATCCGCGGGAGTGCGCCTCGAAGAGGGATCGGGAATTATTGGGGTAAAGGCAGCCAGCCTTTGCGTCAACCGGCATCGTTTCGAGTGTTGGCCTTTTATAAGGTGACAGGGTAATGGAAAATCCCTTGGGTGTTCGCATAGGCGCTTCGTAGATCGAGAGGCACGACTGCGTGGACTCGGGATCGTGCGCTTGAACCCACGGACCTTCCTTTTCTGCCCAGTACATCGGTCGAATGTAAAGCGCGGTGTTCCCGTCAAACTTCGTTATGCCTTCTCGTGCGAGCTTGACCCAGGTTTCTGTCAAGACGGTTGGCTTCAGGAAGAGCTTCTTTGCAGAGTCATTGACGCGTGCGCAGTGGAGTTCAAGATCCGGGGTAACGTCCTCGAACGCCCTGGCTCCGTCAAACACTACCGAGCATAGCCAGGCAGCGTGCGTACGCGAACCCATGATTCCGATGTTGCCTTCGTGCCATTCATTCTTGAAGTAGGTCCAGGTCTTGCTCCAACCGTCTCCGAGTGTCAATCGGTTCTCCTTGAGACTACAAGCTCTTGACTACTGCTTCCCTTGACGAGTTCGCGTCGGAGCGAGACATCGCAGCATCAATCGACCGCCGCAGCACGACGGCCAAATGCTCGACGAAAGGTTCGACCAACATCATCGCGGGATTAACCGGCAACACGATGCTTTGCTGTCCCCCTTGCGCCAGCCGATCCCATTTCAAGTCGGGCTTGCTGAATACCCGATACTGCTTCGCCGGACGGATGTCGGTGATCACGCCCGGGTAAGGTTTCGGAATATAGTTCCACGAGGCGCGGTCATTAGCCTGCCAGACCTTCCCCAATACCAACGAGTCTGAAACGGCTCGGCTCGAACCATTACTGAAGCGGGATAGCAGCATCCCTTGCCAAACCGGAATGCGGCTTCGCAAAACGCCGAGCTTTTCCTTGAGAAACCGAGCCTTTCCATCTGAGTCAACACTGAAAAAGCTGGCTGCGTGGAAATACAAGCGCTGCGTGGCGTGGGAGCTCTTGCTCCAAATCGTAAGCGGGATCTTGTGCCAGTTCATGGTATCGAACAACGCCAAGAGAGCAACGGTCTCTCCCCCCGCCCGGAGTTGCTGCGCCACCTCAAATGCCACCGTTCCGCCTAGACAATAGCCTCCCAAGAAGTAGGGTCCGTGCGACTGGACTCTTCGGATCTCCTCTACGTAGAGAGCCGCCATCTCTTCGACCTTAGTCAGCGGCGAAGAACCGCCGTCCAACCCTTGCGCCTGCAACCCATAAAACGGCTGGTCTTCGCCCAGACGGCGTGAAAGATCGCGGTACATCAACACAGTGCCACCGGCGCCATGCATACAGAAAAGAGGGGGACGCGAACCCGCTACTTGGATGGCCACCAGAGGCGACCAACCGGAAGCGGCCGTCTCACCGCGGAGAATCTTGGCTAGCTCTTCGATCGTGGGGGCGTCGTAAAGCGTGGCTAGGGGCAGTTTGATTTTGAATGTCTTTTCGATCTGGGCGAACATCTGGACAGCCAACGACGAGTCCCCGCCGAGGTCAAAATAGTTCTGGTCGGGGCTGACGGAGTCGATTCCGAGGATCTCTTGCCAAATGCGAGCTAGCAGTTCTGCAGCGTCATGATTCCCATTTTGGGAAGACGGGCGAGTTTTCGCCGGCGCAGCGGCACCTAGTGCAAGTGTCCTTTGGACGTCCGTCAAGAGGGCTCCCAATCGCTGTTAATCTACCGGCCACATGGGGGGAGCTAGCGTCGGGCACGGGAACGTGCAGCTTAATCGTCTTATTATCGCACTTTCTGGGCTGCTTGTAACACTCCATAAGTTTATGTAAATAGGGCTGTTTATGTCTAGTGACGAAGGTTACCAATCTTTCCAAAGCGTTCGTTGGAGAAATCCTGGCACGAATGCAGACTCACGGTCGTCCCGTTGTGGGAAGAATGCTCTTGCCTCACGACCCTTACGTGCGGGAAGGCTGATAGCCAAATATTGCCTTCAGTTCAAGAAATTCTTCCAACCCTGCCTCGCCCCACTCCCGTCCGTTGCCCGATTGTTTGTAGCCTCCAAAACAACCCCCGAAGTCGACTCGCGCTCCATTGATGTGTACGTTGCCGGCTCGAATCCGTTTGGCCACTCGACGGGCATGCTCGACGTCGCCCGCTGTCACGAAACCTGACAACCCATAGAGTGTATCGTTGGCAATTCGGACTGCATCATCTTCGTTTTCATACGCGATGATGCAAAGCACAGGTCCGAAGATTTCCTCACGGGCAATGGTCATGTCATTACGGACATCGGCGAACACCGTCGGTTTCACAAAGTAACCCTTCGTGAAACCATCAGGGCGGCCGAGTCCCCCGGCGACAAGCCTCGCGCCTTCTTCGATGCCCTTGCTGATCAAGCGCTGCACCTTCTGAAACTGGGCCTTGCTCGACAATGGCCCGATGTGCGTGCCTTCCATGAACGGGTCACCCACTTGGGTTGCTTGAACGACTTTTTCAGACACTTTGACTGCCTCCGCCATCTTGGAGCGGGGAACCAGCATGCGGGTGGGCGCGTTGCAGGACTGGCCACTATTTCGAAAGCATGCCAGCACGCCCTCTTTTACCGCGCTTGCAAGATCGGCGTCCTCCAGAATGATGTTAGACGACTTACCTCCCAGTTCCTGGGTGACGCGCTTCACCGTAGGAGCGGCGGCGGAAGCCACGGCGATTCCAGCCCGGGTGGACCCGGTGAAAGAGACCATCGCGACATCGGGATGCGAAGCAATGGCAGCACCGACCGTGGGCCCATCGCCATTCACCAGGTTAAAGACACCGGCAGGAAGCTCAGCTTCGTGGAGAATCTGGGCGAAGAGATAAGCAGAGAGAGGTGCGAGCTCGCTGGGCTTCAGAACCATGGTGCATCCGGCGGCAATGGCTGGGGCCACTTTGCAAACAATCTGATTCATCGGCCAGTTCCATGGAGTGATCAGGCCACACACGCCGATAGGCTCTTTTCGCATGAGGGTCGTGCCCTTCAGTTCTTCGAACCTGAACTGGCCCATAACCTTTACGATCTCATTGAGATGAGCCAACCCTGCGGGAGCCTGCGCCCCTCGCGATAGACCTGCGGGCGACCCCATTTCCTGCGAAATGGTGTCTGCCATCTCCTCTATTCTTTGCTGATAGACCGCAATGACACGGTGCAGAAATCGCAGGCGGTCCTCTGGAGTCGTTTCCGAATACGACTCGAATGCTCGCTTGGCCGCGGCCACAGCCCGGTCCACATCGGCTGCGCCGCCAAGCGAGATGGTCGCGATCGGCTCTTCAGTAGTAGGATTGATGACCGATAGGTCGCGGACCACGCCGGGTTCGACCCACTGGCCATCAATATAGAATTGCCGGCGCTCCTTCATTAGATCCCCAAGCACTCGCAACTAAAAGAGACAACCCGCTGAACCGTTTGCCTGGCTACAAGCACAAACCACGCCGATCTTCCGATGGAGTGCTGGCCGGAAGTCTTCCACATCGACGATAGCACTCTCAGCCGTTCCCGATTGCTCACTCGAATCCTGACGCCTTTCGTGGCGATGATATCGTATGTTTTTCTTTCCACGAAGGCCGATCGGATATCTTTGAGGAAACACGCTGCCAAAGAAAGCGGAATCGTGTGCTGGATAGTGGCATCGGCCACAAACAACGGAAGCTCCCCGACTTGCATGAGATTGGCCAACAACAACGTATCTTCAGCGCGCACCGCGATCGGATCAAATAGTCCCCCCTCGGTGTCTACGCTCGTTCGTCGAATGGCGAATCCAGCGGTGTTTAGATATCGAATGCGGCCGTCGGGTTGGAGCATGTGATGTTGAAAGGTTCTAAGGCGCAAATCTTCCGCTCGGCCAACCAGCCTGGAGTAGTCGCCAACAATGTGGAGTTGGA